>ERZ773028.175-NODE-175-length-57596-cov-12.444240_pt1 | contig 57596 bp, 48 predicted proteins | sample MGYA00511123_ERZ773028 | MGnify/ENA primary metagenome ERZ773028 (study PRJEB29015, sample SAMEA2738134) | human oral metagenome | biome: human oral; feature: human-associated habitat; material: saliva | place: China | collected 2206 ... | reverse complement strand
AAATGATAGTTATGGGATTCATCGAACCATTTACAAAAGAACTTCCTATGGAATATGCTGTTGAATTAAATAGATTGATTTCATTTGAAATGGAAGGATCAATAGGATAATAAATAATAATAAAAACTCTGGAAATCTAGAAATAGATTTTTAGAGTTTTTTATTTAGAAGATTATAAATAAACTAAAATAATAATGGATGAAATTAAATTGTTAAATAAATTAATTTTCTGTAATAGGGTATGTATATTGTTTTATCTAATAAACATTAGTTAGTGTTAGCTTTTTTTATATTCTATTTTAATAAATTTAATTAAAACAATTATATTTTCTGTTGTTGAATTTTTATATTTCGTGATATAATGTAATTAAAGAAAGTAAAGTAATTTACTTGCTGTTTTGATAAAAAGTTATAAAATTACTACAAATTTTTATGGATTATATTTTTAAGTAATAATGTATTTGAATAAATATTTCATCAGTAGTAAATGTAAAAAAAAAAAGAATGATGTATTAAGAAAATATCTTGAATATAACTACCTATAAATACTATAGAAAGGAGAGTAATAAAGACATAAATAAGTTTTATACTAATCAACAACGTTTTTTTATTTAGAATTATAAAATTGACTTTATTTATATATTATGTTATAAATTCCGAACTACTAAGTTCTAAATAACCAAATAAGTGTATGATTATTATTTTGTTTTTACTGAAGAATATAGAAAATGAAATATTATGACATTCTGAAAAATTGTTTTGAATTTATTTTAAGTATTGTATTATTAATAATTACTCTTCCAATCTGTCTTATAGTATGCTTTGCGATATATTTTGAATTAAGAGTTAACCCTATTTATACGCAAAAACGTGTTGGATTAAATGGTCATGTTTTTAAAATCTATAAGCTACGTTCTATGTATATTGATGCAGAAAAGGATGGTCCAAAATGGGCAAGCGAAAACGATGAAAGAATTACAAAAGTAGGACGTATTATTCGTAAACTTCGAATTGATGAACTACCTCAATTGGTAAATATTATAAAAGGAGATATGTCTTTTATAGGTCCTAGACCAGAGAGACCAGAATTGATAAAAGAGTTTATAAAATATGTTCCTGATTTCAATGATCGACTTTCGGTGAAACCAGGTATTACCGGATGGGCACAGATTAATGGTGGATATTTATTAACACCGAGGGAAAAGTTGAAGTATGATAAGTATTATATTGAAAATAGAGGAGTTAAACTCGATTTATTAATTATAGTTAAAACAATTACGGTAATTTTAACTAGAGATGGAGCGAGATAATTACGAATCTAATTGAATTTAAGGAGAAAAATATGCGAATATTAAATAATAATATTATAAGAATAGTTAATTTTATTAAAAAGAAATTACTGATTTTGTTGATATTTATACTAAGTGGAGTAGCTGCAGTAAGTGCGTATACGGTTTTTGCTATTACTCCTATTTATAGTGTATCATCTACATTAATAATGAAAAGTTCTAGTGATAAGAATGATGATTCCCATGCGTTAACATCTATTAATTTATTACAAAGACAAGTTAAAACATATTTAGAAATATCGGAATTGCCAAATATTAAAGAAGAAACTAATAAATCATTAGATTTAACTGGTGATGAGATTAAGAGTATTAAATCTATAAAGCTTACTAATGATTCAGGGTCTCAGCTATTAACACTTACGATACGTTCAACTGACAGAGAGTTAGCTGAACGCTATGCAAAACAATACATAGTTGACTATAAATCTTTTGCAGCTGAAAAAATTGGGAGAGATGATTTGTCTATAGTTACTGATGTAGTAGGTAGTCCGAATCCTGTATATCCGAGCTTATGGAAAAATATGTTTATTTCTTTTATAGTATTTGCGTTTATTGGATTTAATATTATATTTGTTCGTTTTGTAATGAGTGATTCAATAGATTCATTAGACGATTTGGAAGAATTATCAGGAGTATCTGTATTAGGTATGATTCCTACCGTGAAAGAAAAAGAAAGAAGGTAAAATTATGTATATTGAAGTTATTCATAATAGTAAGTCTATTGCATCAGAATCATATAGGACTCTAAGAAGTAATATACAGTTTTCAAATTTTGGTAAAAATTTGAAAATAATTGTAATAACAAGTGCAAATCCTAATGAAGGTAAAAGTGAAGTTAGTTTAAATCTTACTGCTGCTCTTGCTCAACAAGGTAAAAAAGTAATTTTAATTGATGCTGATATGAGAAAACCGACTCAACACAAATTAATAGACAAGAGAAATAATACAGGATTAAGTAAATTAATACTAGGAGAAATAAGTGAGGATGCAGTAAGTCATTTAAATGTAAATGATGTGGAATTCGATGTTTTAACATCGGGGCCAGTTCCGCCGAACCCATCAGAAATGTTAGTAAGTTCTACTATGGAAGATATTTTAAATTCTTGTATCGATAATTATGATTATATAATAGTAGATACACCACCATTGTTAGCTGCTACAGATGCTCAGATAATGGCTAGAGTTGCGGATGCAACCTTACTAGTTGTTGATATGCAAATTAGTAAACGAAAACAGATTATAGAAGCAAAAAAAAGATTGAATAATGTTGGAGCTAGACTTTTAGGAGTTATCGCCAATAAACTAGAATTACATGAAAATAGCTATTACCACTATAATTATAAATAAAATTATTAAAACAATTATAAAAAGAAAATAGCTTAGAAAGGATTAGGGATGTTACTATATATTTTTATTTTTGTATATCTTGTAGTATTATCTACAACATATACTTACTTTGAAGAGAAAAAAGATGAAATAAAATTGTTAACAATTCCTACTTTTATTTTATTATTAGTAGTTGATGGATTTAGAAATTCTAGTGTTGGAGGAGATCTTAATTTCTACGTATCTGTATTTAAAGATAATTCTTTACAAATACCAGAACTATTAAATATTTTTAATTCTAGATTTGAAATAGGGTACATTATTCTCAATAACTTATTAAGATCTATCTCTGAAAACTATACTATATTATTATTTTCTTTTTCGATAATAACTTTATATATTTGGTTTTATGTATTTTGGAATTATTCTAAAAATATTTATATTAGTTTATTAATATATTTTAGTTCTCTTGGGATGTTATTGTACTCTTTTTCTAATATTCGTCAAGGTTTATCAATTTCAATAGGCTTACTAGGGTTTCATTATTTCGTTAAAGAAAAATACATAAAAGGAATACTGTGTATTTTAATTGCACCTTTGTTCCATATAACAGGAATTATCTGTATATTATTTCTATTATTGAGAAAGATTCATTTGAGCATGAAAGTAATTATTTTTGTTATATTTGGAATGATATTCACATTTCCTTTTTTAAAGAATTTTTCAGAAATTTTTGTCAATATATTTCCTCAGTATATTTCATATTTAGAATCGTCTTGGTTTTTAGATAGTTATAAACTTGCGCCTGTTGTGTTGTCAATAGTTTATCTTGTATTTTTTGTAATAGGAGAGATGATTTTAAAAAATAGTGAACTTACTGAATCAGAGGAGTACATTAGAATTTTATTTTTCTGTTATCTAATATTTACAATCATAACAATGCAAACTAGCTTATTAAGTAGATTTGCTCATTATTTTTCCCCATTTGCAGCTCTGTACGTTCCTATGTTTTTACACAAAGTATCAGATAGAAAAATCCAGTGGGCACTACTCTATTTAATAATTATAGTGTATTCTGTATTTTTATTTGTAATAGTATATTATAAGGCAGATTGGTATAATGTTGTTCCATATCGTTCGGTTATTATAGATTGGTTAATAGGAAAGGAGTTATAGAATGAATTATGGAGTTTTCAGTTTTAATGACAGTATATGAAAAAGAAAAACCTTATAATCTAAGGAAAAGTTTGTTAACTTCTTATCATCAGACTATTAAACCAACAGAAATCATTTTAGTTTGTGATGGAATATTAACTCAGGAGTTATATGATGAAATTGAACAAATAAAAAATGAAATTCCAATTTTAAAGGTGTATCAATTAGACATCAATGTAGGTTCAGGTCCAGCATCTCGTTTTGGGGTAGGAAAGTGTAATACAGGTTTAATTGCAAGAATGGATAGTGATGATTATTCTGAAAACACTCGTTTTGAAAAACAAATAAAAGCATTTGAAGAGAATCCAAATCTTATTATGGTTGGAACTAATATTTTGGAAAAAAATACAGAATTTACTGCTTTAAAAACAGTTCCTGAAATTACTGAAGAAATCAGAAAATATTCTAAGTTTAGAAACCCATTTAATAATCCTTCAAGTATGATGAAAAAGGATTTTATATTAAAAGTTGGTAATTATAGAAAGTTTAGATATTTAGAAGATTATGATTTAACGATGAGACTTATTCATGATAATCCAACAAAAGATTTTTTGAATATTCAAGAGCCGCTAGTAGTCATGCAAACAGATGATTCGAGCTATCTTCGTAGAGGTGGATTACTTTATGTGAAAACAGAATTCTTTTTACAGGTAGATTTCTATAAACGAGGATATATAACAAAACTTGAGCTATTTAGAAATATTTTTGTACGTAATATTGTCAGAGTAATGCCTAATTCTATTAGAAAACTAATTTATCAAAAGAAAATGAGAGAAAGTGTTGAGGTTAAAAGTTGAAAATGAAGAAAGTAATAACTTATGGAACATTTGATCTATTACATTATGGTCACATTAACCTACTAAGAAGAGCAAAATCTTTAGGAGATTATCTTATTGTAGGATTATCTACTGATGAATTTAATAATAAAGAAAAAAATAAAGAATGCTACTTTGATTATGAAAATAGAAAATTACTTTTAGATGCTGTTAGATATGTGGATTGTGTTATTCCAGAAAATAATTGGGAACAAAAAATTTCTGATATACAGAAATATAACATTGATGTTTTTGTAATTGGAGATGATTGGCAAGGCAAATTTGACTATCTGAAAGATAGTGGTGTAGAGGTCGTTTATCTTCCTCGAACAAAAGAAATATCTACATCTAAAATAAAAGATGATTTGAATCGTAGGTGATAGAATGAAATATCGTGTTATACATGTGACGGGTGGAGTTAGAAATACTATTAGTGGAGTACAGAGTTTTATAAAAAATCACATTAAAACAGAAGATGAAGAATTTGAATATATGGTTGGTGAGTCTAATGGTGATTCTCATTTTCCTTTTAATAAATACTTAGATGAAAAAGGAATCAAAAGAACAGTTTTCCCTTCTTTAAAAGTCTCTAACATGATGCGTTACGGTAGAGAATGTAGAGAGTTTTATGAAAATAATAGAATAGATGTTCTACATGTACATAACCCTATTACTGCTTTTATTCATAATTATTATGCAAAAAAATATGGTGTTAAAGTACGTATTTATCATAACCATAGTAGTCAATTTTCGGATACTATTATGAAAAGTATTCGCAATAAATTTTTAGTTTTCTTAGCATTAAAAAATGCTACTCATCTTGTATCGTGCGGTAAGTTAGCGGGAATAAAAATCTTTGGTAATAAAGATTTTCAGATAGTTTCAAATGCTATTGATATTAACAAATATAAATTTTCACCAAAATATAGAACAGAAATCCGAGAAGAATTTCATATAAAGAAAAATCAAAAAGTAGTCGGAATGATTGGTATACTAAATCGATTTAAGAATCAAAACTTTTTGATTGAACTTGCTAAAAAGTTACCCGATGTAACCTTCTTATTAGTCGGTGAAGGTCCAGATCGTGTGCTTCTTGAAGAGAAAATTAAAGAATTAGATAATGTTATTATTACTGGAAAAAGAGAAGATGCATATAAGTTTTATTCAGCTTTTGATATTTTTGCATTTCCATCACTTTATGAAGGATTCCCGATGGTTTTGATTGAAGCACAATGTTCAGGGGTAAATATTATTATGAATGAGACAATAGATTCAGCAACACAGGTTGTTAATAATATTTGCACCGCTTTGCCGTTAGATAAGAATAAATGGATAGATTATATTAAAAAAGTACAAATCATAGATAAAGATAGAGACTTCGACGGGCGATTAATTGCTTTTGATATCAATCAAAATATTAATGTTCTAAAAGAATTATATCTGAAAGGTTTGATGGAGTAGTATGATAAAAAATTTAAAAACATTATTTTTCAAAATAAGTAATTTTACTTCTAGATTGAATACATTGATTCCTAAAAATAGAAATAGAATCGTTATATATTCAAACTGGGGATTTAGAGATAATATAAGAACATTGTACCAATATTTAGTTGATAATGGCTTCCAAGATAAATATGAAATAGTATGTGCTTCAAATAATTTTTATCATTTGAAAAAGGATAATAGGGTGAAATTTGTTTCTATTTATCGAGGATTGTACTATTTTTTAACGTCAAAATATTTCTTTTATTCTTTTGGGAAATATCCAATTAAACCTTCGAGAAATCAAATGGTTGTAAATTTATGGCACGGAATGCCTTTGAAAAAAATTGGTAATCTTGAGAATAGTATGGAAAAGATTGATTATAATTTTTTCACAAAACTAGTGTCTTCTTCTGATTTATTTACTCCAATTATGAAAGCAGCTTTTAATGCTACTGATGAACAAATATTGTTAGTAGGTAATATTAGAAATGATGAGTTATTTGAAGAAGAAAAAGATAAAAATATAATTTGGATGCCAACTTATCGTAATTCAAAGAATTATCATGATAGTCAAGATGCGATTATTTTTTCCCTTGATGATACTGAATTTAGGAAAGTAAATAAACTACTTTTAGAATATGAATATCATCTTTACATTAAATTGCATCCGTTAGAAGAATCTCAATTTAAATTTAAAAATAACTACTCAAATATCCATATGTTATCAGAAGATATAATTAGTGAACATTATGGTACTTTGTATAAGTTCCTTGGAACAACAAGTGCATTGATTACAGACTATTCTTCTGTGTTTCTAGATTATTATTTATTAAACAGACCTGTGGCGTTTACTATAAATGATTATGAAGAATATAAAGAAAACAGAGGATTTGTTTTCGATGATGTGAAAAGCTTAATGGCAGGTCCAACTGTAAGTAATCTAGATGATTTATTGGCATTTCTTAATAGTGTCATGATGTCTGAGGATGAATTCTATGTTGAAAGAAATGAAATTAATTCAATAGTAAACTCAATTCAAAGAGATTTCACTAAGACACTTCTAGAAAATGTCGGGATAGAAAAATAATTAATTTTAGATAAATTAAATTTTGAAAGGATATAGACCATGATCAGTGTAATAGTTCCTGTTTATAATGTAGAAAAGTATTTAGAAGAGTGTTTAGATAGCATCAAAAATCAAACGTACAGTGCTATTGAAGTCATATTAGTTAATGATGGATCATTAGATAATTCAAAAGACATATGTGAAAAATATTGTAAACAAGATAGTCGTTTTCTTTTAATTAATCAAGAAAATCAAGGATTAAGTGCTGCAAGAAATAAAGGGGTAGAAATATCAACTGGAGAGTATATTGTATTTGTAGATAGCGATGATATTATTAAAACAAACTATTTAGAAAAGTTAATGCAATACATGACTGAGGATGTAGATATTGTAGAGTGTATATTTACAGTAAAGAAAATGGAATTTTTGGATGAAAATATTGAGACAACAACCATTATTTTTGAAGGAGATTCCAATGAGGCAGTTAAGTTTTTCCCGCATTATACTCTAAATGTTAATGCAGTTACTAAACTGTACAGAAGAGAGATTGTTGAAGCTGTTCCTTATATAGATGGGGTAATCTTTGAAGATGTTTATTGTGGAATTGGAATGTTAAAATATATTAGAAAAATCATTAAGATAGATTATAAAGGTTATTATTATAGACAACGTCAAACTAGTATCATGCACCGAACCTTTACTCCTAAAAATTTAGATATTTTTACAGTGAGTGACAAACTAATAGAGATGTATTCTGATAGAGAAGACCTTCTTCCTTATGTTGGTAGTTTTTTAGTTCATTTGGCTACGATGCATTATCACAGTTATGTAAAAAAAGGGAATCCATATAGAGAATTCTATAATCAAAAATTAGATGAGTATGTAACATTAACAAAGAAAAATCCAGACTTAGCTAGAGCATCACGTTTAATTAAGCTCTATGACTTTTGCCCAAAATATTATAATTCAATTGTATTCCCAGTCTATTATGCAATTTGGAAATTCAAAAACGGCATTAAAGATGTAAAGGCAGATGAATAAGATAATAGAGGAGAAAAATTAATTTATGATAAGCGTTATCGTACCGGTTTATAATGCAGAAGAATATTTAGAAGAATGTCTAGAAAGTATCAAAAATCAAACGTATACAAATATTGAAGTAATATTAGTCAATGATGGTTCGTCAGATGGTTCAAAAGAGATTTGTGAACAATATTGCGAAAAAGATAATCGCTTTAAATTAGTCAATCAAGAAAATCAAGGGCAAAGTGTAGCGAGAAATCTGGGAGTAGCAGAATCCGTTGGAGAATTTATTATGTTTGTGGATAGCGATGATGTTATCAATAAAAACGTGTTAGAAGTACTACTTCCTTACATGAAGACGGAAGTGGATATCGTAGAATGTAGAATGACAAGAAAAAAAGAAGAATTCTATCTTAATAAGCCTTTTAAAATTGTATTTGAAGGAAATGCTAAAGAAGCTATTCTTAATTGTATTGCGATTAAAGAAGTGAAGTTTTGTCCAGTTACAAAACTATATAGAAGAGAAATTGTTGAAAAAGTTCCATTTTTAGAAGGATATATTTACGAAGATGTTTTTACAGGAATAAATTATTTAAAACATATGCGAAAAATAGTAGCTGTTGATTATATTGGTTATTATTATCGAGTTCGTCCAAATAGTACTATGACGAAATCCTTTACTGAAAAAGATTTAGATATTTTTAAAGTGGGAAATCAATTAATAGATTCTTTTAAAGATGATGAAGTTATGCTTCCCTATATTGGATATTTTATGTTTTATATTGGTCATGGACACTATTTAAAAGATGGAATAAATAAGATGAATATCTATGCTGATTTATATGAAGATTTTATTAGAAAGGCTGCTTTTATAGCAAAGCAATCCAAGGAAGTTGTTCAAAAATATCGTTTATTGAGACTGTACTTATTTGCTCCAAGATATTATACAACTATCACTTATCCTATTTATAAAAGATTACAAAATAGATGGATATTTACTAAAAAATTAATTAATAATTTAAAAGATAAGTTGCATATAAGAAAAATTTGATTATTTAAATATGAAGGGTAATATAATAAATTATAAAGGAGATGTCAGAATAAAAATGATTAGCATAATAGTTCCAGTTTATAATGTAGAAAAATATCTGGAAGAATGTTTAGAGAGTATAAAAAATCAAACGTATAGAGATATCGAAGTTATATTAGTCAATGATGGATCTACTGATAATTCGCAAGTAATTTGTGAAAGATATTGTCAACAAAACCCTCGTTTTTATTTAATTAATCAAGAAAATCAAGGACAAAGTGTTGCGCGTAATAATGGAGTTGCTGTTTCTAAAGGTGAATTTATCACTTTTGTGGACAGCGATGATGTTATAAAAAGTGATATGTTACAACAATTAATGATATATATGGATACAGGAATTGATATTGTAGAATGTGATTTTACAGAAGACAAAGAAATATATAATATAAAAAATAGACAGTTGAAAATTGAAGAATTTAATTCATCAGAGGCACTAAAAAAATGTTTCGATATGGAGATAAAGTGGAGTCCTGTAGCTAAATTGTACCGTCGAAAAATAGTAGAGGGGACTCCATTTTTAGAAAATTTAATTTATGAAGATTTATATTCAGGAATTGTTTCATTAAAGAATATAGAGAAAATGAGGAAAATTAACTACATCGGTTACTATTATCGTATTCACCCTAGAAGCACTATGAGAAGAAAATTTGATAGTAAAAATTTAGATCTATTTAAAATAGGGGATTCTTTATTAGAAAAATTTAGTGAGGATAAATTATTACCATATATAGCTAAAGTACTCTTTTTAGTTTGTATTGCTCATGTTGAATTATATAAAATTCGTCCTGGTCACCCTTATTTTAAGGAATACGACGGGAATCTAAAAAAATATCATGGAATTGCAAAAAAATCTTCAGAAGTTTTAAAAAGCAGTAAATTATTACGATGGTATAATTTTTCTTCGAAATTATTTATTATAATTATATTTCCGCTTTATTTACATTATTTGGATATTCGTAATAAAATAAATTATACAAGGGATAATTTAGAATAAGTATAATAGTTTTTTTCTTCTCGTTTAGTAAAAAGATAAAAGTAAAAGTATCTTGTGAAATATTGGAGTATGTAATTTAATAATCGAATTCATCATATTTGTAAATATTGATAATGTTAGTTCTAATTGATATTTTAAAGATATAAATAATAAGAATGAACGTATTTATTTTGTATAATCTGTCCATAGCCCTATTAAGTATGAATTTGATAAACTTGAAAAAAAGTATAACATTTTAAGAAAATTAAACAAGTAATAATAGATTGTTGTTGCAAATACATCCTTAAAAAAGGAGGAAAGGAGAAAAGTTGAAATTAGAAAAATTAATAAGTGTAGTTGTACCAGTTTATAATGTTGAAGAATATTTAGATGAATGTTTAGATAGCATTAAAAAGCAAACATATAAAAATATAGAAGTAATATTAGTAAACGATGGTTCTACCGATAAATCGCAGGAAATTTGTGAACGATATTGTCAACAAGATCCCCGTTTTCATTTAATAAATCAAGAAAACAGAGGTTTGAGCGCGGCACGAAACAGAGGAATTCAGGAATCAACAGCTGAATTTATTACTTTTGTCGACAGTGATGATGTAATTAAAGAAGATATGCTTGAACAACTAATGAAACCGATGACCTCAGAAAATATTGATATCGTAGAATGTTGGTATACTCATAATGAACAAGAATTAGAATTAGAAACAAAAGATAATATAGGAATAGTCTTTAGAGGAGATGCTAAAGGAGCGTTGGTTTCTCTTTGTAGTGATAATATTGTACGTTTAAATGCAGTTGCTAAACTGTTTAGAAGAAAATTAATTATCGGTTTTCCATTTTTAGAAGGTTTATTTTATGAAGATGTGTATGGTGGAATTGGAATTTTAAAACATATAAACAAAATGGTAAAAATTAATTATATAGGTTATTATTATCGTGTACGATCTGGTAGTATTATGAATCGAGAATTTAGCGAAAAAAATTTAGATTTGTTTACGATTTGTGATAAATTAGAACAATTATACGAGAATGATAAAGAAGCACTAAGTTATATTTATCGTCGATTGTTTAATCTAGTATTGATGCACGTAATAGATTACCATATTTTTGAAGGTAATACCTATGAAGAGAAATATCGTAATTATTTAAATAAATATGCGAAAACTTCAAAAAAATCGTTTTTAATTCATGCCTACTTACTTTTCCCTAAACATATCGTTATTATTTCACGTATTCTTGGAGGATTGCAATGGCGTTGGCAGGAGTATGTAGTAAAAAATTTCGAAAGGAGGGGTAAATCAAGGTGAAGTATTATTTAAAAGAAACATATGAAAAAGCAAATCACGCAGGATCCAAAGCGAGAATGGATGCTGAAAAAATTATGTTGGATAATGGCTACTTAGAGTATGTTTTAACAGAAAGTCAAAATTTCAATCCTTTAACTAAAGATGATGTTATTATTCTTCAATTTCCATTGTTGTGGCAGTCGCTAAAGAAACAAATACGTATGAAGTTTTTAAAGAAAAGAAATTTTAAGGCGTATTTACTTATTCATGATATTGAATCGTTGAGAAATAAAAAAATTAAATCATTTTCTGATTTTAAATATTCTATCATCCATTTTTTACAAAATAAAACAGTACTAGAAAGAGTAGATGGTATCATAGCCCATAATGATAAGATGAAGTCCGAACTAGTAAAAATGGGAATTAATAAAGAAAAAATTGTGTCTTTAGAGATATTTGACTATTTAATTCCAAATTTTAACGAGGATAAAAATTATGATAAAGATAAAATTTTACTAGCTGGTAATTTTGATATACGCAAAACAAGGTATGCTCGTAATTTACCTGAAATGCCTGAGTTTGAAATTTATGGAATTAACTTTGAGTCTGAAAATCTTCCGAATAATGTTCACTATAAGGGAGCATTTACCCCAGATGAACTACCTAATCATCTACAAGGCGGGTTTGGTTTGGTATGGGATGGAGATAGTGCACGCACTTGTAGTGGGATGTATGGGGAGTATTTGAAAATTAATAATCCTCATAAGGCGTCTTTATATTTAGCATCTGGATTTCCAATTATTGTATGGAAACAATCAGCTCTTGCTGATTTTGTAAGAAATAATAATTGTGGAATACTCGTAAATTCTTTATTTGAGATTTTAGAATCTCTAGAATCTATATCAGAAGATGAATATCAAGAACTAGTAAAAAATAGCAAGAGAATTGGAGAAAAAATTCGACAAGGCTACTATTTAAAAACAGCTTTAGAAAAATGTGAAAGGGAATTATAAAATTGTGAAATTGCAAACAGTACAAGAAAAAATGACTCGGTATTGTCAGATTTTAAGACATTATGGGCCTAAATTAACATTTGCATACTATCTTACGCAACAGTCTGATTCAAAATACTATGACTTTAGTAAAAATGTTTTTTTAGATTTTGTTCTAAAATTACGAAGAGAAGCTAAAATAGATGAATCGAATACTGATAAAAAAGAAGTTACAAAAAAATTTCCAAAAATTATTTGGACAATGTGGCAACAGGGAGAAGTACAAATGCCTAAGACGGTAAAAGCCTCAATGAAAACAATAAAAGAGTTTGCTAAGAGAAATGGTTGTGAATTTCATTTGTTAACGGACAAAAATCTTGAGGGTTTTGTCAATATTCCAAAAGATATTACAGAAATGTATAAGAAAAAAGAATTGACTGCAGCTCATTATTCCGATATTGTTCGTTTTAGTTTATTATATCAATATGGGGGAATATGGATGGATGCAACATTATTTGTATCTCCATATGCCACAGTTGAAATGTTTGAAGGGGAGTTTTTTAGTTTGAATCATCCACCTTTAGACACTAATAAAATGGAAAGAACAATTTGTGACTATAAATGGTCAGGTTTTTTCCTTGCAGGACCAAAAGGAAAAAAACATTTCAAGCATATTCGGGATTTATATATTTACTATGTTCGTAAATATCCTATATTCATTCATTATCTAATGATGGATTACTTTATTTTGTCCGAATATGAGTGTAATGATGAATTTAGTATATTAGTAGATAGATTACCTGTTTTAGAATCTGCTGAGAAACTCTGGTTTTTAAGAGACCACGTAAATGATATTTTTGATGACATGGAATGGAATGACGTATTGAAAACAACTCCTATCATGAAAACAACTTATAAAATCAATGAAAAAGAGATCATTCCAAATAGTTATCTGTATAAATTATATCAAGGAGAACTAAATGAATAGAGGAAATACATGAAAAAAAGTAGAACAGATTATGCAACTTTAAATACGAGTATCGCTCTTGCGATACAACCTTTTCAAGCACTTATTGGATTTGTAAGCCGTACAATATTTTTAAATATTCTTGGAGTAACTTATTTAGGTTTAAATAATTATTTATCTAGCTTAGTATCAATGTTATCTTTAGCTGAGTTGGGGATAGGTGGTGCTATGACATATGCTTTATATGGACCACTTGCTAGAAAAGAGCATTCTAAGATTAATGCTTTTATGATTTTATTTAAAAAGTTATATAGGATGATTGGGATTGGTATTTTCATCATTGGATCTATTCTAGCATTGTTTTTACCGTATATAATTAAGGATTATCCTGTAAATCGTGAAGTGTATATTATTTACTTTCTTTTTGTTTTTAATTCTGCTTCGAGTTACTTTTTCTCTTACAAAAGAACATTGTTATATGTAGATCAACGTAATTACGTCATGACTTCGATTGATTTTAGTCTTTATGTTCTTCGTATTCTTCTACAGATTGGAGTCTTAATCTATACTAAGAATTTTATTATATATCTTTTAGTAGGGATATTAATGAATATAGTTGGTAATTTTATCATGTCTAGCATTGTTGATAAAATGTATGATTATTTGTTTAATGAAGAAGTTACTTCTATTACTCAAGAAGAAAAGGCGAGATTTGTTAAAAATATAAAAGGTAATATTATAGGGAGTATTGGAGAAACTATTGTTTTTCAAACTGATAGCCTTCTAATGGGGGCTTATATAAGTTTAACCGCTATAGGTCTTTATGGGAATTATATTTTTGTACTTGGATTTTTATCTCTATTAGCAAGTACAACAATTAATCCTGTTACATCCTCAATAGGAAATTTAATTCATTCTGAAGATACTACACTTATTACTAAACTTGACTTTATAAAAAAATTTCAATTTATTGTCTTTAGTATGGTTTATCTTTTAAGTATGGGCTTCTTAATCTTTATTAATCCATTTATAACGATTTGGTTGGGTAAAGATTTCTTATTTAATATAGGAGTTGTAGTTCTTATAGTTGTTAATTTTTTCTTAACAAATTATAGAAGGCCTGCGCTTATTTTAATATTAGTATATGGACTAAGTTATGAACAAAATAAGAAAGTCTTAGTAGAAATTACACTAAATATAGTTCTGTCACTTTTTTATCTAATTGTTTTAGATTTAGGTGTAGCTGGTATTTTATTAGGAACTATTTGTTCAACAATGCTAACATGTATATGGTATGAGCCGTATAGTGCTTTTAAATATGGGATAAAATCTTCAGCAAAAGATTATTTTCAAACTATGTTTAAACACTTTTCAGTATTCACGATAAGTATGATATTTGTAATCTTATTGGATGTATTTGTATTTTCTAAGCAGGGGCTTATTATTTCTATAGTGATGAAAATAATCTTATATCTTGGATTATTTAGTATATATATTTATATATATAGAAATCATGAAGCAGGAAAATTAATTATACAAATGATTCGAAAAATATTGTTTTTAAAGAGATTAAGGAGAAAATAAATGAAAAGAGTATTAGTTTGTGGGTTAGTTCCCGATATTGGGGGATTAGAAAAAATTGTTATAGATTTTTATAATAATTTAAATACAGACGAGTTCGAGTTTGAATTTTTACTTCAAGGTCCAGAAGATGTTGAATTTAGTGATCATTTTAAAAAATTGTGCAAAAATCCAATAGTCGTTCATAGAATACCTAAGTTAAGACCAAATATAAAACTAGCATTGAAAGAGTGGGATAAATTCTTTAGAAATAATGCCCATCGATATGATATATTATGGTCAAATCAGAACGGATTGACTCATCTTGAATTTTTAAAGCTTGCTAAAAAGTATGGTATTAAGAAAAGAATTGTTCATGGTCATTGTGCAACTGCTGACAAGTTTTATCGATTTATACATCCGATAAATCGTCTCTTTGTTGGGAAATATGCAACAGATTTTTGGGCATGTGGAGTAGAAGCTGCTAATCATTTTTATCATGGTAAGGAAAGAGGCAAAGCACTAGTTGTTAATAATGCAATAGAAGTTGAACAGTTTTTATACAATGAAGAAGTACGTGGGAAATTGCTTAAAGAATACAACATTCCAGATGGATGTTTTGTAGTTGGACAAGTATCCCGTTTGTATGAAAAACAAAAGAATCAAAGTTTTTGTATTAAAGTATTTTCTGAATTAGTGAAGAAAGAACCAAATTCTAGATTAGTATTTATTGGAAGAGGTGATACAACATTCTTAACAAATCTTGCTAAAGAATATAATGTTGAAGATAAGGTGATTTTCACTGGATTAAAAAGCAATGTTGGTGAAATGTTAAATTTATTAGACGTATTTTTCTTTCCATCTAATTTTGAAGGATTACCAATCGTATTAGTAGAAGCACAGGCTAATGGCTTGCCAGTAGTAACAGCTAATCACTTGCCGGTCGCCAGAATCCTAGAAAACTATGATAATAGCTTGTCTTTAAAAGATGAATGGAAGCTTTGGGCAGATAAGATTCTGTCTGTTAGAGACGGTCGTATATTAGACAGAGATTATGTATATGAAGAAATTAGAAAACATGGATATGAAATTAAATCTGCGACTAGGCAGCTGGAGAGCTTATTTAATGAATAATAAATAAAAGGATTATAAAATATACTTAAATCAGAATTATAATTTTGATAAAAGTTAATCTTATAATCTTTTTATTTTATATCTGATTACAGTTGTTATAGAAATATTGCTAGAGTTATGTTAATATTATAAGTGAAGTATAAAAATTAAATTTTAGATAAAAATGGTATAACGAAGTATAGGAGTTTAGTTATGAGTAATAATAATCAAAGATACAATAATAACGAATCTAACAATGGTTATCAGGATCAAAATCAAAATTTTTATGATAATTATCAAAACCAGGAATTTTTGAATTATAATGAATCTGATTATGATCAAAGTCAAATTTATAATGAAAATTATCAAAATCAAAATATGTATAATGATCAATATAATCAAAATACTAATTTTAATGGTAATTTTCAGAATCATGATATGCAGGGATATGACGAACATTATAATCAGGGATCAAATGATTATAATATAAATTATCAAAATCATAACATGAATTATAATACTCAACAGTATCAAGAAAATTATAATGTATATAATGAGAACAATCAATTTGCTAGTAATAATCAAGAATATTACGAACAAAATGATAATAATTTTAATCAAGTATATGAAGAATATGCTGAACCTAAGAAAAGAACAGGTCTAATACTTTTAGTTAGTTTTCTAATGATTGGGCTTATAGCTATCTCTGGATATTTTGCTTATAATAAATACATTGTCAATAAGAAGGCAGTAGTTGATCTTAATCAATATGAAATAGAATTTAAGCCGTATGGTACTGATGGGGATGGAACTGCGGCAGCAGATATTAAGAAAGTCCCAACAGTAGAAAATGCAGATGGAAGTGTAACACAATTTTTACAAGAACCTACGATTACTTATAGTAAATCAAATAATTTAAAAAATGGAGAAAAGGTTGAAGTTACAATAAGTCTGAGCAAATCTTCTGCTGATGCGAAAAAACTTGAACTTAAAGGTGAATTTAAACGTTCATATACTGTAAGAGGATTAAGTGAAAAATCTAAAGATAGTAGTAAAGATAGTAAGTCTAATTCAAATAGTGTAGTACTTAGAGAAGATAGTTCGGTAAATACAAAAGAATTAACTGATACACAAGTAGGTGACTGGGCAAGAGCTATGTATATTAAAGACTTTGCTCGTAATTCTTCAACATCTGATTTTTCATATGATGTTTGGTTAGGTAGTGATCATTTAGCCTATGCTAATTTAAAACGCGGTGGAAGTGTTGTAGGAAAGTATAGAGTAAATGCAAGAGGAGAACTTGAACAATATGATAATGGTGGTTGGTCTATAGTTAGTAGTACATATACTTCTTAATTATTAAGTTAATCGAAATATTTTCATATTCATTTTAATTTTATAAAAACTAATAAAACTGATAACTAAAATATAGATAGCGTATTCTAGTTATCAGTTTTTTTGTAAATTTCTTTATAAAAAATTTTAAATACCCCTTGTAATTAATTATATTTAATGAGATAATAGTACATATAATGCAAATAGATTAAGAGGAGATTTATACTTATGACAAAGATTTTAGCTATTAACTCAGGAAGTTCATCTTTAAAATTTCAATTATTTGAAATGCCTGAAGAAAAAGTTATTACTAAAGGACTAGTTGAAAGAATCGGTATTGAAAACAGTGTATTCACTATCGAATTCAACGGTGAAAAAAATAAAGAAACATTAGATATTCCAAACCACGATGTAGCGATTGAAATGTTACTTGAAAAATTAACTAAACTAGGTATAGTTAAAGATGTAAAAGAAATCGAAGGTGTTGGACACCGTGTAGTTCATGGTGGAGAATTCTACGATGCTTCTGTATTAGTAAATGATGAAGAGCTAGCTAAAGTAGATTCAATTGAAGACTTAGCGCCTTTACATAACCCAGCGAATATTAAAGGTGTTCGTTCATTCCAAAAAGAATTACCAGGTGTTCCAAACGTATTAACATTTGATACTGCGTTCCACCAAAGTATGCCTAAATCAACATACATGTATGCTGTGCCAAGAGAATTCTATGAAAAATATGGAGTTCGTAAATATGGTGCTCACGGAACTAGTCACAGATACATTGGAGAAAAAGTTGCTGAAATTTTAGGAAAAGATCCTAAAGAATTAAAAACAATTTCATGCCACATTGGTAACGGAGCTTCAATTTGTGCTATTAAAAATGGTAAATCATTCGACACATCTATGGGATTCACTCCATTATCTGGATTAGTAATGGGTACTAGAACTGGTGATATTGATCCAGCTACAATTCCTTACATCGCTCAAAAAACAGGATTATCTCTTGAAGAAATCGTACGTATTTTCAACTTTGAATCAGGATTAAAAGGTGTTTCTGCACTTTCTTCTGATTTACGTGATGTTGAAGGTGCTAGAGATACAAATCCACATGCAGCTGAAGCTATTGATGTATACATCAACAGAATTAAAGAGTATGTTGGAGCATACGCTGCAGCTATGAATGGTGTAGATGCTATCGTATTCACTGCTGGTGTTGGTGAAAATGCTACATGGGTACGTGAAGAAGTATTAGAAGGTTTAACTTTCCTAGGTGTACAAGTTGATAAAGAGAAAAACAATGTACGTGGAAAAGTTGCAGAAATTTCTACAGCAGACTCAAAAGTTAAAGCTTTCGTAATTCCAACTGATGAAGAAGTTATGATTGCTAGAGATACTTATAACTTATCTAAATAATAGTAAGAGATTAACAGGGCTGGGGTTTCTCCAGCCCTTTAGTATTTTGGAAGGATATTATGGGAATTAATAACTTTAGAAAGAAATTTAACAGTGCTATAGACGTACTAGAAAAATTCAATAAAGCAGGTTATGAAGCATATTTTGTAGGAGGCTGTGTAAGAGATTTTCTACTCGGGTGTGAGTTTTCAGATATTGATATAACTACGAATGCTTTGCCAGAGGAAGTTAAAACAATCTTTAGAAAAAGTATTGATACAGGAATTCAACATGGAACTGTTACTATATTAGTAAATGGAGAAAGTTATGAAGTTACTACCTTTAGGACTGAAGATGACTATATTGATCATCGAACTCCAGAAAAAGTGGAGTTTGTTAGTGATTTAAAGGAAGACTTAGATAGACGAGATTTCACAATAAATGCTATGGCTCTTAATAGTAAGGGGAAATTGTATGATTATCACTGTGGAGAGAAAGACTTAAGAAATAAAATAATAAAAACTGTTAATAATCCTAATGAAAGGTTCTTCGAAGATGCCTTAAGAATGTTAAGAGCATTCCGTTTCTCCTCAAAACTTGGCTTTGAAATTGAAGAAAATACCTTAAAGGCTATAAAAAATAATGCGGAGCTTATAAAATTTGTTTCAATTGAGCGTATAGTAAATGAATTTAGAAAACTATTAACTGGAAAAGGTAATAAACGTAGTTTGGAATTATTATTAGATAGTAAATTGAATAATTATATTCCTTTTCTAGATGAAATTTCTAAAATAATTGATTTTTCAAATTACACTTTTTGTCAAAGTTTATACATCCTATCTAATATTAATGATATTTCTTTTGAAAAGTTAAAAGAACTGAAACTATCTAATAAAGAAATTAAACAGGTTAAAATATATGAAAAAATTAACAAGGACTTTATTAGTAATGTTCCTTTAGAAATAATTTTATATAACAATGATATCGAAGATGTTGCTTTTATAGCTAGTTATTCTAAGTATTGTAATAAAGAAAATATAGAGAAGATTAGACTACCAATTAAATCTTTTAATGATATAGCTATAACTTCAATGGAAATCATTAGTATAATAGATAAACCTGCAGGACCATGGATAAAAGAAATCATTAAGAAACTAGAAGAAGATATCATATTATCTAAAATAGATAATACAAGAAATGACATACTAGATTTTTTAATGAAAATAAGAGATAATAAGTAGATATAATGAAAGAGAGGTGAGGGAATATATGAATAAATTATTTTGTGTAGTGGATATTGAATTAACTGAAGAAAAAGAAATAATTCAGTTTTCTGCAACAAAACTTAATCAAAACTTTAAAGAGTTAGAGTCTATTAATTATTATATAAAACCTAAAAAACAAGTCTCACCTTTTGTTACTGAGTTAACTGGTATTAATAATGATATGTTAAGCGAAAAATTATGTTTTGAAGATGTTGCCAAAGAATTATATGATTTCATAAAAGAAGATATACTTGTTTGTCACGGCTTACCATCTGATTATGTAATTTTAAAGAAAAGGTTTCATGATGTAGGAATAAGATATCATGCTAAAATGTCTTTAGATACGGTTGAACTAGCTAGATTATTTTTGCCGACTCAGGAAAGTTATAGATTATCTGATTTATCTAATTCTCTTGCTCTATACTCTGGTGATGGATATCATAATGCCGCTATTGATGTACAAGTAACAGTAGAATTACTAAAAGAAATTTCTAAGAGAATAGCAAATATAAATTCAAACAATTTTAAAAAGATTGAAGTACTTTTAGAAAAAATAGATTATAATACTCTTAAATTTGCTAGATATTGTAAAAGAATAATTAGAGGAAAGAAAATAAAAAAAGAAGACTTCATTAATTTTGATGGTGTAGATTTTAAAAAAGTATCATATGAAGTTAATGATAACAATTTTAAAGATAAGTTTATAATGTTTTCATCTATTAATGAAAAGAAATATATAGACAACTTTAAAATTAGGAACTATGTTATTTTAAAAGAAAAGAGTAATTATGTTCCATTAAATATATTTAAGCTATTCCCTAAAAAAGAAGATTTAAATTTAGATAAATTATTAATAAAATTATATGTATGGATATTAGAAACAAATTCTGGGGACTTTTGTGAGTTGAATTTACTTTATCTTGAGAAATTGTATATTGATAATATAAGAAATGGTATTTTAATAAGCTCTAAATCTTATTATTTCGATGAAAAGAATAGAGTTGCCGATAGTTGTAAAAATATTGTTACAAATTATAATTCAATCGAGTATTTATTGGAAAATAACAACTTAAAAAATCATACTTTTATTTTTGAAAACAAAAAGATTTTAGGACGTGAACTTGATTCAAAAAATACAAAAGATTACTTCTATAAAAATGTTATTATTGAGTTAAATGTTGCAGTATCGAAAAATCTTAAAGACAAAAACATTAAAATGTTAAGAAATAATATAGATGGTCTTGTAAAATTTTTACATGAAATGTATATATCAGAAAGTTTATTTTTATATAATGACAGTTTGAGTTTTATTCTTCAAGATGTAGAGGCTATATTAAATGATATAAAATCTTATAAAGATATATTACCAGTTTCTTACAAATTCATGAAAAAATTAAAAGATGTACTTACACACTCTAAGAATGCATATAAGTTTGTTGTCCTTAATCAAGAAAATAGTTTGAAATTAACAGTTGTTGACGATAAGAAAGTAAAGGGATTAATTAATATAATTCATTCAAGAAACCATAAATATTTAAATCTAAAAGCTAAAGTACATTATATTTATAGTAATGGTGATGAAGAATTATTGAATTCAAAAGCTACAGGTTCAATATTATATGTATTCGAAAGTAATAAATATAAGGATTTATATTTTAATAAAAGAGAAAAAAGAAGTTATATAAAATATTATAATTTCTCAATAAAGGATAATTTTAACGAATTATATAATGAAGTTATAAAAAATAATAAAATATCATACAGATGTTACGCGACTAAGGATATTCTGGAGTATCGATACTATCTTAAAGATATATTTGAAAGTATTATAGTTTTTCGTGATTTAGAACATTAGATGAGAAAAAATAAAAACACATAATTAAAAAAATAGTAAATTTATGTTATAATATAAATAGTTTTTATATATAATATATGACAATTTAAAATTGAACAAAACATTAATTAAAATTAGGAGGGACTGTAAGTTGAACATTAACAATTTAAAAGAACAACTAGGTCAAAAAGTAACTCTTGGTGCATGGATTGCTAACAAGAGAAGCAGTGGTAAAATTGCATTTTTCCAATTAAGATATGGAGCTGGATTTATTCAAGCTATCGCTTTAAAAGAATCTTTAGGTGAAGAAAGATATCAACAATTACGTCACTTACCACAAGAAACTTCATTAAAAGTAACAGGTTTAATTAAAGAAAATGAAAGAGAACTTTCTGGAATTGAGTTAGAAATTGAAGATTTTGAAGTAATTTCTGAAGCAGTTGACTATCCTATCACTCCAAAAGAACATGGAGTAGAATTTTTAGCGGATAATCGTCACATTTGGATTCGTTCTAAAAAACAACACGCTATTTTAACAATTAGAAATCAAATCATTAAATCAACTTATGATTTCTTTGAAAAAGAAGGTTTCTTAAAAACTGATCCACCAATTTTAACTTCATCAGCTCCAGAAGGAACAACAGAATTATTCAACACTAAGTACTTTGATGAAGAAGCCTACCTTTCTCAGTCAGGTCAATTATACTTAGAAGCTACAGCAATGGCATTTGGTAAAGTATTCTCATTTGGGCCTACATTTAGAGCTGAAAAATCTAAAACTCGTCGTCACTTAATCGAGTTCTGGATGATTGAAGCTGAAATGGCATTCTGTAATCATGATGAAAGTTTAGCTTTACAAGAAGCTTTTGTTAATCACTTATTAACTGATGTATTAGAAAAATGTCAAGAACAGCTTAAAGTACTAGGTCGTGACATTGAAGCATTAGAAAATGCTAGAGGAGAATTCCCTCGTATTAAATATAAAGATGCAATCAAGTTATTAAAAGAAAATGGATTTGACGATATTGAATACGGAGATGATTTTGGATCACCACATGAAACATTTATAGCTAATAGCTATAATAAACCTGTGTTCATTACTCACTGGCCATTAGATATTAAACCATTCTATATGATTGAAGATCCGAACGAACCTGGTGTTGTATTATGTGCTGATTTAATTGCTCCTGAAGGATACGGAGAAATTATTGGTGGTTCTCAACGTATAGACGATTATGATAAACTATTAGAAAATATTAAGAAACACGATTTAAATCTTGATGCTTATGGTTGGTATTTAGATTTACGTAAATATGGTTCTGTTGAACATTCAGGATTTGGTTTAGGATTGGAAAGAACAGTTGCTTGGATTACTGGAAACGGACACGTTCGTGAAACTGTTCCATTCCCACGTTTATTAAACAGACTAACACCATAGGAGTTTAATATGATCAATATCAATATAAAAGGTCTTTTAGTTGATGCTGATTTTTTAATGAATTATACTTCTCATAACTTATCTGGAGAGGAAGCAATGTTTCTTCTTCAGATAAGTTATTTGACAAATCAAGGGAAGATACCTTTTTCAATAGAAGTTTTCAAGGAAAAATTAAGTTATTCTGAAGATCAGATTTTTTCTCTCTTAGATATTTTGATTAAGAAAGAATTAATAGCACTTTTACCGGATAGTAGGATAGACTTTATAGTGTTAAATAATAAAGATGATTACTATACATTACGTGAACTTTTAAGATTAGTTGAGAAAGTCACAGGGAAAATATTAACTTCAAAAGAGATGGATATAGTGTCTTCATGGTTCGAAAGAAAATATACAAAAACTGAGATCGATGAGGCATTAACTATCTCGAAAAATATTAGTTATGTTAATGGTATTTTAAACAATAAAGTTAGTAAAGAAATAAAAAAAGAAAGTGGAAGTAATTTAGGTTATGACTGGTTTAACAAATAGACAAAAAAAGATTAAAGCAAAAAAAGTAATGGATTATTTGGATAAAGTATTTCCTAATGTTGAATGTGAGTTAGATTTTTCTAACCATTTAGAATTAATTATTGCTGTTTTGTTGTCTGCTCAATGTAAAGATGAGTATGTTAATAGAGCTACAGTAGGATTATTCGAAAATTATAAAACTATTGATGACTATGCTGATGCTAAAGTAGAAGATATTGAAAAATATATTCGTACATTAGGTCTTTATAAAGCTAAATCAAAAAATATTGTTGGAATGGCTAATATGCTTAGAGACGTTTATGACTATAAAATTCCACAAACTAGAGAAGAATTAGAAACTTTACCCGGTGTAGGTAGAAAAACAGCAAATGTTGTTCTTTCTGTTGGTTTTAATATACCTGCTATAGCAGTTGATACTCATGTAGAAAGGGTTGCAAAAATGTTTGGCCTTGCGGATATAAATGATAGTCCGCTTCAAGTCGAAAAAAATCTGATGAGTGTTTTTCCTATGGAGAGTTGGGGCAAAATACATCATCAATTAATTCATTTAGGTCGTTATAAACTCCCTGCAAGAGGTGAGCGTTCTATTGACCCTGAATTAGAAAAATTATTAGTATTAAAATAAGAGGAGAAGGACTATGCTAATTATATTTATACTGGCGTGTTTTCTAATATTGCTAGATCAACTTAGTAAAAATTTTATAGTTAATCATTTTACATTAGGTGAAAGTAAGGAAGTTATAGCAAATTTCTTTAGTATTTCATCTCATAGAAATAGGGGAGCCGCATGGGGAATTTTACAAGATAGCCGTATATTTTTTATAGTTGTTACGATAATATTTATTGCTATTTTAACATATTATTTAGTTAAACAGAGAAATATATTATCGAGTTTTGATAAAGCTATTTTTTCTCTAATTTATGGAGGAGCAATTGGTAATTTTATTGATAGATTAACTAGGCATGAAGTTGTTGATTTCCTAGATTTTAGAATTTTTGGCTATGATTTTCCTATATTCAACTTAGCGGATTGCTTTATTTGTGTAGGAGTTGTATTCTTATTATTTAGAATTTATAAGGAAGAAGAAAAATAATAATAAACTGAGAGATGATTTTTTCAATCATACTCTCTTTTTTAACACTACAAGTAAACAGGTAGAAATGGGATAGTGAATCACACACGATACAGCAGGAAAAGTTGACAAATTATGAAGTATATATTAAAATTGATATTGAGATTAAAAGGAATGGAAAATTTGTCCTTCTCGTCTCGTTATTAACCTTATTATAGGTTAAACTAGTCGACGACATAGTAGGAACACACTATGTTCCCTGGCAGAGGGTTTATGTCTGTTCACCGATCCCTACTCGAGATGTCTTCGGGTACGTGTTCAATAAAAGATGTTCAATAGGGTATATTTTTTTATTTTTAAAGATAATGAAAGAATTGTAAGTTAAAATTTTTAGAAATTTTAAGAGATTACGAAGAAAATTTTTGTAATAAAATGTGTTGTATAGAGACTTCATATAAAGAAATGAATTTTATCCATGTTTATTTTTCTAAAACAGACTTACATCATTTATTAGGTTTGCATAAAATTATATCAGGCAGTGCTACTAATTCCATTAAATCTATTGAAAGTGTATATTTAACATTAAATCATATAAGGAAACACAAAAATTTTGGAATTATCCGTCCAAGAATAGATAGTTATCCATTTATTTATGAATTTTTTTAAAAAAAGATGTAGAATTATGTATTGTTGAAAAAGATATTGACCCTAATACAATGTATTTAAATTTAATTATCTATAAAAACAAAGGACATGAGATAATCGTTCTAGGTCTAAAGAAAAATAATAAGAATTCTATTTATTATCTTGCAACATTACATAAAACCTATGAAAATAAATATCAAAATGCTCGTAAAACAAAAATTAGAAATATTATATGGTTAGACTAAGCTTGTTCTTAGTCTTTTTATAATATAAAAAGTTATATATTAAAATATATGTTGTTTCGATATGTGGAAGGTAAGTAATTAATAGAAATATCATATAAGAAAAAAATTTAAGAAGATAATCAATAGTTAGGTGAAAGTAAATATTTTTACTAGTTTATAAAAAATTAAAGGAGTTTTAAATGTATTATTGCACATATAAGAGTAAGATAGGTCTTCTATATTTAATTTCTGATGGTCTGCATCTATGTGGTTGTTATTTAGAAGGTCAAAAGTATTTTCCTGATGAGATTAATAAATATTCATTTGATGAAGAATTAGAAGTGTTTAATTTGGCAAAGTTGTGGTTAGATAGCTATTTTAAAAATGAAAAACCAAGTTTGGAAAATATACCTATAAAAATGATAGGAACTGATTTTAGAAAAAACATCTGGTCGTTACTTAAAGATATCCCATATGGCGAAGTAGTTACTTATAAGTATCTTTCTAAGAAAGTTGCTGAATTACAGGGGATTAATGGTATGTCATCTCAAGCTGTAGGTGGAGCAGTTGGGCATAATCCATTTTTGATATTTATTCCTTGTCATAGAGTTATAGGTACTGATGGATCTTTAACAGGTTATGCTGCAGGATTAGAAAACAAGAGGTTTTTATTAAATTTTGAATCTGATAATAATAATTATTAACTAGAGCGCTAAAAACCGATGAATAATAGAAGAATATAAGAAAATATGATATAATTAAAAAGATTAAATTCTTTATTAGGAGAAATAAATGAACAATAAAAAGATAGTATTTATGGGAACTCCAAAGTTTGCGGTTCCTGTTTTAGAAATGTTAATTGAAAATTATGGGGTAGATTTAGTAATTACCCAACCAGACAAGAAAGTTGGTAGAAAAAAGGTATTAACACCACCGCCAGTAAAAGTTGTCGCATTAGAGAATAATATTAAGATATTACAACCTGAAAAAATATCTACAGACGAAGAGACATATAATACATTAAAAGATTTAAACCCTGATATAATTATTACAGCTGCATATGGACAGCTTGTACCGGACAAAATCTTAGAAATCCCAGAACATAAATGTATAAACGTTCACGGGTCATTATTACCTAAATTACGTGGTGGAGCACCTATCCAATATTCAATACTAGAAGATCATAAGAAAACAGGTATCACTATTATGTATATGGTTAAAAAACTTGATGCAGGAGATATGATTTCAAAAGTAGAAGTTGATATTTTAGATAGTGACAACTATGAATCGCTACACGATAAACTTTCAGTTGCTGGACGTGATTTACTAAATGAAACATTACCTAAGATTTTTAGTGGTGACATTGCACCTGAAAAACAAAATGACGATGAAGCTACATTTGCAAGAAATATCTTAAGAGAAGATGAGAAGATAGATTGGAATACATCAGCAAGAGCAGTGTTTAATAAAGTTCGTGCATTGGATCCTACACCAGGTGCATTTACATACTTAGATGGTAATGTGTTGAAAATCTGGTCTAGTGAAGTTGTTGAGTTAGAAGAACAATCAAGTTATAGTAAAGTAGGAACTATAATTAAGCAAGATAAGAAAAATATCTATGTTTTATGTGGAAATGGTACTGTTCTAAGAGTACATGAACTTCAAGTATCTGGTAAAAAGCGTATGCCTGTAGTTAATTTTTTATCTAATAAGAAAGATTATGTAGGGACAATTTTAGGTGAAGAAAATGAGTAGCATTAATGCTAGACATATTGCTTATGAAGTACTTTATATAATTATTCAAGAAGATGGTTATAGCAACATTACGTTAAATAAGTACTTTAATCAGCATAAGGTTCAAGAACAAGATAAAAGATTTATTAGTGAAGTAGTGTATGGTACTATAAAGAATAAAATATATCTTGAACATATTCTTAAAAGCTATTCAAAAGGTAGGGTTAAGCCAAAGGTTAAAGTTATCCTATTAATGAGTGTTTATCAATTGCTGTATATGGATAAAACTCCAAATTTTGCAATTATTGATGAAGCTGTCAAACTAAGTAAGAAAGTTGCAGGTAATATCACAGGAAAATTCGTAAATGGTATTCTTAGAAATATTGAACGACATGCTAGTAATTTAGATCTTAAGTATAAAAATAAAGCTGAGCAATTCTGTATAGAAAATAGTTGTCCTAACGAATTATACAATATACTTAAAGAACAATACGGAGTAGAAAAAGCTCAAAAAATTGTTCTATCATTTAATGAGAAGAGTAAAAATAGTATTAGATATAATCCTTTAAAAATCACTAAGAAAGAGCTAATAGAAAAATTAGGTGATGCTGTTAGCGAGAGTGAAATCTGTGAAGATAGTCTTGTTTTAAATAAATTAAACTTAGATAGTAACCTATTTACTAAAGGATATTATATTATACAAGATGAAGCTAGTGCGTTAGTGGCATCATCAATTGGTTTGCCACTAGATAAAGAATACAAAATACTAGATACTTGTGCTGCTCCTGGTGGAAAAAGTCTACATATAGCTAGTAAATATTTTAATTCTACTTTAATTTCATGTGATAAATATATACATAAGCTTAAGTTAATCGAAGATAACAAAGAAAAACTTGGTATAACAAATATTCAAGTAAAAGAACAAGATGCAACAGTAAATAATAATTCATTTATTGAAAATTTTGATATAGTTGTATGCGATGTTCCATGTTCAGGGATAGGGGTTATTAAAAACAAACCCGAGATAAAATATAAAATTACTAATGCTTATATTGAAGATATCGCGAAACTTCAATATCAAATTTTGGAAAATAGTAAAAATTATGTTAAACAAGGTGGAACACTTATGTATTCTACTTGTACAATAGATAAGAGAGAAAACATAAGAAATATCGAGAAGTTTTTAAAAGAGAACAAAGATTTTAGTTTAGAGAATATAACTTTAAACAATAGTATAGTTAAATCGAGAGAAAATGGTGTATTAGAAATATTACCAGATGAGTATAGTTGCGATGGATTTTTTATCGCAAAACTTAAAAAAATGGAGGCAAAATGTTAATTTCAGATTTTAAAGGTTATAAAAAGTCTAGATGGTTAAAAGATTTCGATAAAATGTCAATATATTCTATAAGATTAGATCAATTAGAAGAGTATATTGTTAGTATTGGTGAAAAGAAATTTAGAGCTAAGCAGATTTATGATTGGTTATATAAAAAGAGGGTTACAGACTTTTCAGAAATGAAAAATGTACCTAAATCACTACAAGAAAAATTAGCAGAAGAGTTCGAAATTACAACTTTAAAAACAATAATTAAACAAGAATCAGCTGATGGTACTATGAAGTTCTTATTTGAGCTACAAGATAAATATACAATTGAGAGTGTACTTATGAAAAATAAATACGGAAATTCTCTTTGTGTAACAACACAAGTAGGATGTCGTATTGGCTGTACTTTCTGTGCTTCAACACTTGGTGGTTTAAAACGTAATTTAGAAGCGGGTGAGATAGTTTCTCAAGTGTTAAAAGTTCAACAAGAATTAGATAAAAAAGGTGAACGTATCTCTAGTATCGTAATTATGGGTATCGGTGAACCATTTGAAAACTACGATGAGATGATGGATTTCATCAGAATAGTAAATAGTGATGAAAGTTTCAATATTGGAGCTAGACACATTACTGTTTCAACTTCTGGAATAGTTCCAAAAATATATGATTTTGCGAATGAAAAAGTTCAAATTAACTTCGCGGTTTCTTTACATGCACCTACTAATGAATTAAGAAGTAAAATCATGCCAGTAAACAGAGCTTATAATATTGATAAGCTTATGGAAGCATTAAAATATTATCAAGAAACTACTAATCGTCGTATTACTTTTGAATATGGTCTAATGGGTAAAGTAAACGACCAAAAAGAACATGCAGAGAAATTATCAGAAATTATTAAAGGTCTAAACTGTCATGTTAACTTAATTCCTATTAACTATGTTCCAGAACGTAACTACGTTAGAACAAGTAAAAGTGATATATTTGCATTTGAAAAAGTGCTTAAGAAAAATAAAGTTAATGTAACAATTAGAAGAACACAAGGTGATGATATAGATGCAGCTTGTGGACAACTTCGTGCTAAAGAACGTAAGGAAGAGGTAAAAGGAGGAATTCCAGATGCCACTAGTATATTCGTATAATAGTAATAAGGGAAGAAAAGAAAAAAATGAAGATGCAGTTAGTGTTACAAAGAATAAACAAGGCGAAGTTCTAGCAGTTGTTTGTGATGGAGTAGGGAGCCATAGTAATGCAGCATATTCAAGTAATTATATCGTGTCGACTTTAGAAAAAGAATGGCAAGATTTAACGTTTGCCAATTTTAATAATATGAAAAATTGGCTTTGTGATAAAATAGAAAAATTGAACTTAGAATTATTTAATAAATCACAAGAAAAGAATAAAAAAATGGGAACTACTATTGTCACAGTAGCTACATTTGACAATCAAGTTGTTGTTTATAATATTGGTGATAGTAGCGCGTATGGTTTGACTAAAGATAATGAGATAAATGTTGTTACTGTAGAAGATTCATTTGTTGGAGCCTTAATAAGCGCTGGAGCTATAACACAAGAAGAAGCAAAAACTCATCCAGAACGTCATGTACTAACTCAAGCTTTAGCTACAAGAGATAGTATTAATTTACACACGTTTATCGATGATTTAAGCAACTATGATTATTTTTTACTTTGTTCTGACGGTTTAACGAATATGATAGAAAACGAAGAAATTCAAGATATAGTTAGAAACAATGAACTATCAATATCTGTAGAAAAACTTATAGAATTGTGTGTAAATCGCGGAGGTGTAGATAATATATCTGTAGCTATAATAAAAAATCTAGGGGGTGTAAACCATGATAAATAAAATTATATGTAATAGATATAAAATTTTAGATCATCTAGGTACAGGTGGAATGGCCACTGTTTGGTTAGGTTATGATACGATTTTAGATAGACAAGTAGCTATTAAAACATTTAAAATTGATGCTAATGACGAAGATGCTGTAAAAAGATTTAATAGAGAAGCGAAAGCAGTAACCAGTCTTTCTCATCCTAATATAGTATCTATTTATGACGTGGAGAACGAAGGAGAATTTTACTATCTAATACTTGAGTATGTAGAAGGGATGACTTTAAAAGACTACATGATAAAAAATCCCCGTATTCCTATTGAAACAATTGTTCATATAGCGAAGCAAATTGCATCGGGACTAAGTCATGCCCATCAGAATGGTATTATTCATAGAGATATTAAACCTCAGAATATTTTAATGAATGAGAATTTAACATGTAAGATTACAGATTTTGGTATTGCTAGAGCATATGGAGATACTACATTGACTCAAACAAATCAAATGTTAGGGACTGTATATTATTTATCTCCAGAACAAGCTCGCGGGAATGTTGCTACAGCTCAAAGTGATATATATTCTCTTGGTATTCTTATTTTTGAGATGATAACAGGTCAAATACCTTTCAAAGGCGAATCAGCAGTTGCTATCGCTTTAAAACATTTGCAAGAAGAGCTTCCTGATATTGATAAGTATAGAGATAATGTGCCTCAAAGTGTAAAAAATATAGTTCTTCAAGCTACAATGAAAAATCCTAATGAACGATATATAAGTTCGAAGGAGTTATTTGAAGATTTAAGTACTGTATTAAATCCAGAACGATTACATGAAAATAAATACACAGGATTCAAAATACCAACAGAACCAGCTCAAAATAACAACTATAATCAAACTCAATATATTGATAGAAATCCTATTGATGTTTCTCATGGTTATTCAGATTATAATAATTATAATGAAGAAGATGATTATTACGATTATGAAGAGAATCAACGACAAAATAACAATAACAATAGAGGATATCAGAATAAGCAGTACAAAAATAGTTATAATAGTGTAAGTAAGAAGAATGATAAGGAGCAAACTTCTAAGGCTAAACATATATTCTTAGCAATACTAGCAATGGTAGCAATTATTGTTGGAGCATTTTTCACATATAACTATTTAATAGGTGCTAATAGTGTCTCTGCACCTGATGTCCGTAATAAGACTTTAGAAGAAGCAAAAGTTACTATTGTTAAAGCTGGCTTAGAAGTTGGAGATATTACTGAAGTGGCTAGTGATGATGTAAAAGAAAAAACAGTTATTGATAGTGATCCTAAGGCGGGTAAAAAAGTCAGAAAAGGGTCAAAAGTTGATTTACGTGTTTCATCTGGTAAGAAAACTGTTGATATGCCTAACTTTGTTGGTATGGATGAAGATAATGTAAAAAGAAACGCATCGAAACTAGGATTTAAAAATATTACTGTTGAAAAAGTTGAAAGCGACAGATTTGATACAGGTAAAGTAGTTTCTCAAAATATCCCAGCAGGCACAGAAATTGTTCCGAAAGATAAAGAACTAATTATTCAAGTTTCAAGTGGTAAGAAAAAAGTTTCTATGCCTAATTTAGTCGGTGAAGATAGTAGTAGAGCTGAAAGTGTAATTGCTTCTTATGGATTTAAAAATGTTTCTTATAAAGAAGAATACTCAGATAAAGAAGCTGGTACAGTAATTTCTCAAAGTATAAGAAGTGGATCTAGTATAATTCCTAGTGAGGAATCACTTGAAATTATAATTTCTAAAGGAAAAGAGAAGAAAACTTCAAGAGAAGATTCTGATACTGATGCTAGAACAAATAATGATAATAACTCTAATAATTCATCTTCAAGAAATACAAACTCTTCAACTAATATAAATAATAATGACAGAAGAGATAATAGCTAGATAATGATAATGAAAGGTGCTGACTCGAAAGTACTAGATTTTAAAAATAGTTTACATGAGAACTCATAGACGCAGTGGTTTATTGATATCTAAATTCGCTTTGGGTAAGCTTTTTAGATATCTAATAAACTGTGCGGGGGTGACTCGACAAAATCGATTTCTATGAAATCACGATTTTTGAGTCACTCCCTTTTTTAAAAAGTTAATATACAATTAAATGGTGATAATAATGAATTTAACATTACAAAAAAAATTAGAATTACTTCCAGATAATCCTGGTTGTTATCTATATAAAGATAACATTGGAGAAATAATTTATGTAGGTAAGGCTAAAAATTTAAAGAATAGAGTAAAAAGTTACTTTACTGGGACTCACAATAAAAAAACACAAACTTTAGTTTCAAAAATTGAAGATCTTGAATACATTATAGTAAACTCAGAGAAGGAAGCATTATTACTTGAGAACAACTTAATAAAAAAATATAGACCATACTTTAATATTCGATTAAAAGATGATAAGAGTTACCCTTATTTGATGGTTACTAAGGAAGAACATCCTCGGTTATTAATGACAAGAAAATATAAAAAGAGCAATAAAAATATTTATTTTGGGCCATATGTTGATATCAAATCTGCGATGGAAGTAAAAAAGATTCTTGATAAAATATACCCACTTAGAAAGTGTAATCCTGTAGAAAAACGTCCATGTATGTATTATCAAATAGGTGAATGTATAGGACCATGTGCTAAAAAAATTACACCTGACGAATATAAAACTCAGATTAATAAAATAAAATCATTTCTAACAGGTAATACTAAAGAAATTTTAGTAGACTTGAATAATAAAATGCAAGACCATGTTAAAAATCTTGAATTTGAAGCTGCAGGTCAGATTCATAGTTATATAAAATCGATTGAGGTTTCAGTACAGAATCAAGTTGTTGCAGATAGCAATAATATAGATCGTGATTACATAGGATATAGTTTTAATAATGATTATATCTGTATTCAAATATTTTTATCTAGATTAGGTAATATTATTGAACGTAAAGTTGAATACTTTAATCTATACGACAGTCCAGATCAGATTTTATATTCTTATTTAATTCAATACTATGCCATGAATAAATTACCTAAAGAAATCTATATTGATGAAGTTGATGATAATCTATTATCAACTGTAGTTGATTGTAAGGTTATAATTCCTAAAAGAGGAAATCATAGGAAAATACTGGATACTGTAAAAGAAAATGCTTCTCATTATTTAGACAATAATTTAGCTATTGAAGAATTAAAAGAGCGTAAATTACAAGTAACATTAAATAATATAGCTGAAAAACTAGGCATTAAATCAATAGATAGTATTGATGCATTTGATAACTCGAATATAATGGGGGTAGATGCCGTATCGGTAAAAGTAAATTTTACAAATGGTAAAAAAAATACATATAACTATAGAAAATTTAAAATCGATGAATCTATGGGAATAAATGATGTTCAGACGATGAAAGAAGTTTTGTATAGAAACTATAAAGATAAGAAAACTAATACAGAATTATTAATTGTCGATGGTGGAAAAAACCATCTTAATGCTGCGATAGAGATTGTTCATGAAACACTTGGACTAACACAAATTAAAATTATTGGTTTAGCAAAAAACGATAAACATATAACAGAGTATATTATTACTGATGACTACGAAATAATTGAATTTCCAAAAACTTCAGCAGAATATCTGTTTTTAAAACAAATACAAGACGAAGTACATAGGTTTGCTATTACTTATCATAGAGCAATTAAAACTAAAAATATGTATAATTCTAGTTTGGACAATATTCAAGGTATTGGAAAAGTGAGAAAGAATCTCTTACTTAAAACATTTTCTTCAATTGAAGAAATTAAAGAAGCATCTGACGAAAGACTGTTAAAATTAGGTATTCCAAAAGATGTAATAAATAATTTGAAAAAAAATTTATAATTTATTAAGTTATCCTTATTTTATATAAATAAATATACGGATAACTTAATTTTTTTGAATTATTCTATAGTAATATTACTAAAAGTATGGTATAATAACTTAAAGAAATTATAACAGTCGAGGAGGCAACTATGAAATTTTTATCATTCAGTTATAACGATAATGAATTATATGGAGTAAAAGTAAAACGTGAAGAAAGTGCATGGAATCTAATTAAAGTACTAGAAGATTTTGATAATACTGATAAAATACCTGCGACTTTAAGGGAAGCAATTGAAGTATATGGAGTTTCTTTCATTGAAAAAATTAGAAAAGTACTAAAATTAGTTGAAGAAAGTGGTAAAGCTGAAAGTTATAAAGTACCCTTTGATAAAATAATTTGGCGTTCACCTATTACAAGAACACCAAAAAATATTCTTTGTGTTGGACACAATTATGAGGCTCATGTTAATGAACTTGGAGATGAGCTTGCTAAAACTCCTAAGGATGTTCTTATCTTTACGAAAGCAACAACAGCTCTAGCTGGAAATAATGAAGTAGTTCCATCTCATAAAAATATTACAGATAGCTTAGACTTCGGTGGAGAACTTGCTGTAGTAATAGCTAAACCAGGTAAAAACATACTAAGACCATTAGTTTTAGATTATATTTTTGGTTATACAATCATGAATGACATTACAGCTACAGACTTACAATACAAACATGGACAATTTTTCCTAGGGAAATCATTAGAAAAATCAGCAGTTGTGGGTCCTTATCTAGTAACTAAAGATGAAGTTAGTTCACCTGAATCAATGAGTATCGTAACAAAAATTAATGGAGAAATTAAACAAAATGCTATGACATCAGAAATGTTATTTAGAGTTGATGATGTATTGGCAGAAATTAGTAAAATTGTTCCACTAGAAGCTGGTGACATTATTGCTACTGGTACACCTGCAGGAGTAGGTGCAGCGCAAAATCCACCAAGATTCTTACAAACAGGTGATGAAATTAAAATCACTGTTGAAGGTATTGGAACTTTAACTACAGTAATTGGAGAATAAGCAGAAAGGAAAAACAATGGCAAAAAAATCAAAAGATAAACAAGTCACTCATATTGAAAAAGACGATTTAAAAGCACGTCAAGCCGCTATTAATGAAGCCATAAAAGTAATTGAAAAAGAATACGGTAAAGGTGCTATTATGGATATTTCATCTGAAAATCCAATTAAAGTTGAAGCTGTATCATCAGGTTCATTAGCGATTGACTCAGCTTTAGGAATTGGAGGATATCCAAAAGGACGTATTGTTGAAGTATATGGTCCAGAATCATCAGGGAAAACTACAATAGCTTTACATGCAATTGCAGAAGTTCAAAAAACAGGTGGTATTGCTGCATTTATAGATGCTGAAAATGCACTTGATATCGAATATGCAAAAGCTCTAGGTGTTGATTTTACACCAGGTAAATTTTTCCTATCTCAACCTGATAGCGGAGAACAAGCGCTTGATATTGCTGAAAAATTAATTTTATCAGGAGCTATTGATATTATCGTTATCGACTCAGTTGCAGCATTAGTACCAAAAGCTGAAATTGATGGAGTTATGGGGGCTAACCATATTGGTTTACAAGCTCGTCTTATGTCACAAGCTTTACGTAAATTAACTGGTCAAATTAATAAAGCTAATACAATTGCGTTATTTATTAACCAACTTCGTGAAAAAGTAGGTGTAATGTTTGGTAGTCCAGAAGTAACAACTGGTGGACGTGCACTGAAATTCTATTCAACAGTTCGTATTGACGTACGTAAAGGTGAAGCAATTAAGGGCGCTGATAGTGAAATTTTAGGTAATAGAACAAAAATTAAAATTGTTAAAAATAAAGTAGCCCCACCATTTAAAATTGCAGAAGTAGATATTATGTTTGGTGAAGGAATTTCTAAAATCGGAGAAACCCTTGATTTTGCAGTTGATTTAGATATTATTAATAAATCTGGATCATGGTTCTCTTATAATGGAGAGCGTTTAGGACAAGGTCGTGAAAACGTGAAGAAAGTTTTCGAGGAAAATGAAGAACTTTACAATGAAATTTATGGTCTTGTTAGGGAAGAAATGATGAATAAAACTGGGAAAAAACCTGACCCGGTTGTAGAAAATGATGAAGATAATGACATCGATGAACTTGACTTAGGGATTGAAACATTAGGTGAGGTAGAATAATATATATGAATAAAAAATTATTTAAAATTGTATTATGGTTAATGATTTTTATTATATTAGCTAGTGGATTTATTTCTGCTATAGCAATATTCTTATAATCTATATACAAACTAAATAAAAATAGAGGGACTGACTCAACAAAATCGATTTTCTAAAAATCAAAATTTTTGAGTCACTCCCTTTTATTTTGAAAGTATGATAAAATATAATTAGAGAAAATATAGGAGAAATAACTGTGAATTTTGTACAAAATATGAATGACAATCAGCTAAAAGCTATTTTAAAAACTGATGGTGCAGTAATGGTTATAGCTGGTGCTGGTAGTGGGAAAACACGTGTATTAACTAATAGAATTGCATACTTAATCGCTGAGAAAAATGTATTAGAAAGTAATATACTAGCGATAACATTCACTAATAAAGCAGCTAAAGAAATGAAAGAAAGAATTTATGCATTAGTAGGGGAAACTTCTAAATACATTTGGATAAATACTTTCCACTCAATGTGTGTAAGAATTCTACGTCAACACATAGAGTTATTAGGATACAATAAAAACTTTACAATTTTGGATACTAGTGAACAAAAAAGTATTATAAAATCAATTGTTAAAAATCTTAATCTTTCAGAAGACTCATATCAACCAGCTAATATACTAAAAATAATTTCAAATGCAAAAAATAGTATGACTACTGTAAAGGCTATGAGAGAACAATCACGTTTTGGTTATATGAAAAATGTAGCTGAAATATATGCTCATTACCAAAGATATCTAAAGAAAAATAGCGTACTTGATTTTGATGACCTTATGTTAAAAACTATTATACTATTTAAGAAATTCCCTGAAGTACTAGCTATTTATCAAAATAAATTTGAATATATTCATGTCGATGAGTATCAAGATACTAACGTAATTCAATATAGATTAATTAAAATGTTATCAGAAGTTCATAAAAATGTATGTGTTGTCGGGGATGATGATCAAAGTATCTATAGTTGGCGTGGTGCATGTAGTGATAATATTATTAACTTTGAAAAAGATTATAAAGATGTTGAACTAATTTTCTTAGATCAAAACTATCGTTCTAATTCAACTATTTTAGATGCTGCGAATGCGGTAATTAAAAATAATACTGATAGAAAAGAAAAGGCTCTATGGTCTGAAAACAAAGGTGGCGGTAAAATATCAGTATATGCTGCTTCAAATGATAAAGACGAAACAGATGATATTGCAAAAAAAATTCTAGAATTGCAAAAAGAAGGTATATCGTATAAGGATATTGCTATTTTATATCGTGCAAACTATCTTTCTCGTCAAATGGAGAATTCTTGTTTATCTTTTGGTATACCGTATAAACTTATTGGATCTCTAAAATTCTTACAACGTCAAGAGGTGCGTGATTTACTAGCTTATATTAATGTTATAGTTAATAGAGATGATGAATTCAGTTTAAGAAGAATTATAAATGTTCCTAAACGTGGTATTGGAGCAAGTTCAATGGAAAAAATTGACAACTATGCAACACAATATGGTATATCGTTATTCGATGCTTTGAAAAATATAGAGGCAATAGGGGTATCTAAGAAAATTACAACTAATGTCCACTTATTAACAAATCTAATAGAAAAATATTCGGAAACTGATAAATACTCAATTGATGAGTTAATTATTGGTATTTATAAAGATTCTGGATATGAAAATATGCTAAAAGAATCAAATGATGCTTATGCTGAAAGTAGAATAGAGAATATTTCTGAGTTAGTGTCTTCAGCTAAACAATTCTCAAGTATGAATGATAGCCTTATTGACTTTATTTCTGAAATGTCACTTACATCTGACGCTGATGATGAAAATGAAGAAGATTCTGTTGTGTTATCTACTGTTCATGCCGCAAAAGGATTAGAATATAAAGTAGTCTTTATTATGGGACTTGAAGAAAATCTATTCCCTTCAATTCGTGATGCAGAAAGTAGTGCTGATGAGAAGAATAAGATGGAAGAAGAGAGACGTTTAGCATATGTTGCAATTACACGTGCTAAAGAAAAACTATTTATGTCATATGCTAATAGACGAATGCAATTTGGTTCTATTAAGATGAATAAACGTTCTAGATTTTTAGATGAAGTACCTAATAAGCTTATGCACTTTGAATCATCTTTTGGAACTTCATTTGAGTCTACTAGCTCAAATGTTGAAGAAGCGAATAAATTTATTAGTAGACTTAGCCCAAAAATTAAAATTTCAGATAAACCTAAGAATGCTGTAAGTACTAATTATGGAGTTGGTGATGCTGTTATTCATAAGAAATTTGGAGAAGGTAAAGTATTAGATATTACAAGCGATAGTGTTAAAGTTGAATTTAGTGAAGTTGGTGTGAAAACATTATTAATCGAGTATGCCAACTTAACTAGAAAGGATTAATTTTTTATGAAACAAGTTCAAGAAGAAATTTCGAAATTAGTTTCTTTATTAAATAAATATTCTTATGATTATTATGTTGAAGATAATCCACAAATATCAGATACAGAATATGATACATTATATAAACAATTAGAAAAACTAGAAGAAAATCATCCTGAGTATATATTAGAGAACTCACCTACTCAACGAGTAGGTGATAGGGTATTAGATGAATTTGAAAAAATAACACATAAAGTTCCAATGTTAAGTTTATCCAATACATTTTCAACTGAAGATTTAAGGGATTTTGATGCAAGAGTTTCAAAACTAGTACCAGGTCAGAGCGTTGAATATATATGTGAATTAAAAATCGATGGTTTAGCAATTTCAATTAAGTATGAGGATGGAAGATTGGTAAGTGCTGCTACACGCGGAGATGGTAGCATTGGTGAAGATGTTACTGAAAATATTAAAACAATCTTCTCAATTCCAAAAGTACTAAAAGATAATAGAACATTTGAAGTAAGAGGTGAAGTTTACTTACCAAGAAAATCATTTGAACTATTAAATTCTGAACGTGAGAGTAATAATGAAGTATTATTTGCTAACCCAAGAAATGCAGCGGCGGGTTCATTAAGACAACTCGATTCAAAAATTACTGCGAAAAGAAGATTATCAGCTTTTATTTATTCAATAGTTGGAGATGATAGCATTATATCACAGGAGAATGCCCTAAATACAGCTAAAGAATATAATCTTCCAGTTAATCCTAACTTCAAATTATGCAAAAATATCGATGAGGTTATAGATTATATAAATTATTGGACAGAGCATAAGAAAAATCTACCATATGACATTGATGGAATAGTTATAAAAGTCAATTCATACTCAACACAAGAAGAAGTAGGCTATACTCAAAAAAGTCCAAGATGGGCTACCGCATACAAATTTCCTGAAGAGGAATTAGCCACTAAATTGCTTGATGTAGAACTAAGTGTTGGTAGAACCGGTATTATCACTCCAGTTGCTATTCTTGATCCTATAGTAATTTCTGGTTCTACAGTGTCTAAAGCTTCTTTACATAATAAAGATATTATTGAGGAACTTGATATTCACATAGGTGATATGGTTGTTGTAAAAAAAGCAGGGGAGATAATTCCAAAAGTAGTACGTGTAATTAAAGAGCTAAGATCTTCGGATTCAGATAAATATATTATGCCAGAGGTTTGTCCATCATGTGGGCAACAAACTTATACAAAACCAAACGATCCATTTACGAGATGTAAAAATCCCGATTGTCCCGATCAAAATATTAGAAGAATAATACACTTTGCCTCAAGAGATGCTTTAAATATAGAAGGTTTAGGCGATAAAGTTGTTACTACACTTTATGAGAAAGGTATTATTGCGCATACTATTGATTTGTTTTCTTTAGAAAGAGAAAAACTAATATCATTAGATAGAATGGGAGAAAAGTCAGTAGATAATCTTTTAAATGCGATTGAAAATTCTAAACAAAACAGTTTAGACAAGGTTATATTTGCACTAGGTATTCTTAATGTAGGAAAAAAGGCTGGGAAAATATTGGCAGAAAAGTATTTAAATCTTACTAATTTAATGAATGCTACATTAGATGAACTTGTAAATCTAGATGATGTTGGTCAAATTACTGCTGAGTCTATTTTAGATTATTTATCTGATGAAAATAACATAAAATTTATAAATGATTTAATTAAAGTTGGAATGAATCCTCAGTATGAAGTTCAAGAAGTTAATACTGATAATATTTTCGCTGGAAAAACTGTAGTTTTAACTGGTAAATTAATAGAATTAACTAGAAATGAAGCTAAAGAATATTTAGAAAAGTATGGAGCAAAAGTTACAGGAAGTGTGACTTCAAAAACAGATTTAGTAATTGTGGGAGAAAAAGCAGGCTCAAAACTAGCCAAAGCTGAGCAATTAGGAATAAGAGTAATAAATGAAGAAGAATTTGCTAATATGGTTAGAGAGGTGGAATAATGGATAATAAGTTACCTTATAAAGTATTTGGAATAGTCATAGCCTTTGTATCAATAATTACTTTCTTTATAATGAATTACAATTCTGTACCTGTATCATTTATCTTCTTTACAGTTAAATTGCCATTAACGATTCTATTCTTTGTATGTTTCTTTATAGGAATGATACTTGCGAGTCTATATTGGCGTCAAAAATACAAAACCTTATCAAAAAAATACGAAAGAACAGAAAAATTATTATTTACTAAAGAACAGTTAGAAGAAGATAAAAAAGAATAAACAAATAATATTCAAAAGAAATGAGGTGAAAAAATGGGAATAAAATATAATTGGATATATCCTACTTATGATGAAAATTTCATAAAAGAAATAGAATCATATAATATATCAAAGAATGTTGCAAAAATATTAAATGCTAGATCTATTACAGATATGTCATCAGTGAAAAAATACTTTTCAGATGAATACGAAGAAGGTTATGATCCATTTTTAATGTATGATATGCAAAAAGCTGTTGATAGAATTAATGAAGCTATTGAGAATGAAGAGAAAATATTAGTATATGGTGACTATGATGCCGATGGTATTACATCTACAGTACTATTAGTCGAAACACTAATTTCTTTAGGAGCAAATGTCTCATCATACATACCAAATAGATTTGATGAAGGTTATGGACCTAATAAAGACGCTTTTACAAAAATTATTGAATCTGGAATTACTTTAATTATTACAGTAGATAATGGTATTGCAGGTGTCGAGGAAGTTGATCTTGCTAATGAATTAGGTTGTGATGTCATTATTACAGATCACCATAAAATACAAGATACCATTCCAAATGCATATGCTATCATACATCCCGAACATCCAGAAGGAGAGTATCCTTTTAAAAAACTAGCAGGAGTTGGGGTTGCATTTAAACTAGCTCATGCTTTACTTGAAATTTTCCCTGATTTTCTTTTAGACTTAGTTGCAATAGGAACTATAGCTGATATGGTTTCAATTACTGATGAAAATAGGATTTTTGTGAAGCAGGGATTAGAACTAGTCAATGAAGATCCACGTATAGGATTAAAAATGTTACTTGAATTGTCAAATATTGATACTAAAGTAGATGAACAAACAATTGGCTTTTATATAGGTCCAAAATTAAATTCTATTGGTAGAATGGATAGTGCTAAATTAGGACTTTCATTCTTGATGGCTGAAGATGCTGAAACAGCTAGGGTATTGGCTGAACAAATTGAAAAATATAATATTGAACGTAAACAAGTTACTGAAGATATCGTTAAAGATGTTATTAGTCAAATAGAAAATTCTAATAAAATAGATAATAATGTTCTTATGATATCTGGAGATTATCATGAAGGTGTTCTGGGAATAGTTGCATCCAATATTGTAGAAAAATATCAAAGACCTGTGTTTATTATGAATAATAAAGATGGTGTTTTGAAAGGATCGGCCAGAAGTATTTTTGATTTTAATATCTACACAGCTATGAATAAAATATCGGATTTATTTTTAGCATTTGGTGGACACACCCTAGCTGCTGGTTTCTCATTTGATGAAAATAATCTAGATCAAATACAAGATTTTCTTAATAGTGAATATGAAGAATATAAGAAGAATAATGAATTAAAATCGACTAAAAAAATTGATATTGTTACTAGTTTAGAAGAAATAAGTTATCAATTCCTTAATTCACTAGAAATATTAAAACCATTTGGAATGGACTTTGAAAAACCAACAGTACTATTGGAAAATGCAATGGTATTAAATAAATCTTATTTTGGATCAGATAAACAGTATCTAAGACTTACAATAGCTGATGAAGTAGGTAATCTAGAATGTATCACATTTAAAGATAGTAGTGCATTTGAAAAAGTTGAGAAGAATGATATCATTGATCTATTATGTACAATTGATAAAAATAACTTTAACGGCCGTACAAAATTACAAGCTCATATAATAGATATAGATATTAAAGAATTCTTATTTGAAGACTTAAGATTTATTAATTATGACATTTCAAAAATTGATAATAAAGCAATAAAGATTTCTAAAAAAATTAATGACAAGGATAACAATTTCTATTTATATAAAGATATTGAACAACTAGAAAAAAATATTGAAGATATTTACTTACTAGATGTTCCTACTAGTAAGGAATATATCGAAAAATTAATTAAGTTAAATCCTAAGAAAATATATTTAATTTGTGAAGAAGAACAAATTTTATCAGATATTTATTTAATAGATAAAGATAGGTTGATAAAACTATTTAACATTATTCTATCTATTCCAAATAAACAAATTAATATTGGTCAGCAATTAGATAAATTGTTGACAACATTAAAAACAAATGTGGATAGTTTGAAAATCATGATTCAAATTTTTAGAGAATTAAATCTTATAACTTTAGAGAATAATACCATTAAACTAAATGTAAACTATAAAAAAGTTGATTTAAAACAATCGGCAAGTTTTGTTAGAATGGAAAGTATATTCGAAGTTGAGAAGATATTACTAAAAGAGAATATAACGAATATTAACAAAGCTTTTGATAAAAATTAAGATAATAAAAGGAGAATAAAATGAAAATATTATATTTTTGGGACGCATACTGTGGTTGGTGCTATGGTTTTGATAAATTATTTACTGAGTTTTACAAGAATCATACGGACATAGAAATTGATATTATCTCTGGCGGATTATTTATTGGAGAAAACAGTAAAAAAATAGGAGAGTACTCATATATAGCAGAAGGCAATAAGCAAATTTCAGAAATGTATAATATTGAGTTTGGAGAAGGGTATAAGAAGGTACTTGAAGAAGGTGAAATGGTATTAAATTCACTTCATCCTGCGATTGCTTTTAGTACGGTAAAAGAATTTATACCAAATTCAAAGTTATTAGATTATGCATATGATATACAATGTAAGTTTTTTGTTGAGGGTAAAAGTTTAAGTGATATTACAACATACATAGAACTATGCGACAAATATGAAATCGATAGTTCTGATTTGGCATTAAAACTTACAATTGCTTTTAAAAATACGAATCCGTTTCATCCAGATTTTCTAAAAACACTTAACTTAGGTATAGAATCTTATCCTACTGCAGTATTAGAAAAAGATGGAGAATATTATGATTTACGTGGTTATGCTACAGAACCAGAGGATATCGAAATACACTATAATTTGATAACTAAAAGATTCTAATTATTAATATTAATTATTTTTTCATTGTGGCAAAAATATGAACATTATTTAATAGAGTATAAGCTTATGAAATTAGCTTTTTATAAACTGATTTTATAAAATTATGCTCTATTTTTTTTATATTTTGATGTTTTTACTTGTAACTTTTTACCTGTTGTAGTATAATGTAGCTATAATTAATCGATATTGATTATCATTGTTTTTATGGAGGAATGTCATGAACAAAAAATATAATAATAAATTAATAATTGGATTAGCAGTACCTATCTGTTTAAGTATAGGTTCAGTTGATTTCAATTATTCTAAATTAAATCTTGATTCTAATGTAGTTTATGCACAAGATCAACAGAGCACAGGTTTTAAAGTCTACGAACCAGAAATTGGAGCAAGTGGATCACTAGAGATTTCCGTTGAAGGTCAAGATACTTCAGATACTTTATTTAAGAGATACTGGAATAAAATTGATAAATTATTAATAGATGGAAAAGACTTCGGATTTAATAGTGAAGCATCTTCTTCAAAAAACTATTCTTTATTTGATAGTGTTATCTATGTTAATAATAGTGAAATAACTAATCATTATAATAAACAAGATAAACACAAAATTGAATTTATTTTTAAAGATGGATCAAAAGCTGTATATGAAGATAAAGGGTATGTGGATCCAACCGCTAAACCAAAATTAATTAGTGAAGGTCTTAAAATTTTAGAACCACAAATAGATAATGATTCTCTAATCTTCTTCTTAGAAGGTTCTGAACTTTATAAAAACTATTGGTCAAAAGTATCTAAACTAACAGTAGATGGAAAAGATTTCGGATTTGATAAACAAAATACAAATAGTAAATATTATAAACTTTACGATGGTCAAGTTACTGCTGCAGATAAAGCTATTACTGAACATTACAAAAAACAAGATAAACACAAAATTGAGTTTACATTTGAAGATGGTTCTAAAACAACATATGAGGATACTGGTTATGTAGAGCCAAGTAATGAAACGACTACACCATCAAAAGATAGAGAAAGTAGTTCTAATAAACCTGCTTCAAATGCTAAATATACAATTTCTAAATTAGATCAAGGTAAAAACTGGAAAGATGAAAAACACTTAACTTTAGAATTATCTGATACTTCTGTTTATGATAATTTTGTTGATGAAATTGCAAGTGTAACTTTAAATGGAACTACTGTGAATAAAGATGTATTCAAAGATAAAGTAGAAACATCAAAATATCTTGGAATTAGAATTTTTAACGAAGATTTAGTAAAAGCATTAAAAGACTCAGACAATAAACTAGAGGTTAAACTTGTTGATGGAACTATAATTTCATACCCAACGGCAACTGATAAAAAAGAAGATGCACAACCTACTGAACCAAAACAAGATACGCCAGCTACTAGCGCATCATATGCTCAAAAAGATTTAGTTTCTAAAGTAGAAAAAAATAGCTATGCGGATGAATTAAATATTACACTTGTAGCTGGATTTAAAGCGGAAGATGTTCTTAAAGATACTAAAGAAGTTGTTATCAATGGAAAAACTTTCAACAAATCACTGTTTAGTAAAAACTATAACGGCCAAATCGTTACGTTCGATGATGGTGGAGAAAGTCTTAAAGCATTTAAAGCTTGGAACTTTGATGGAGATAATACAATTGTATTTAAAGCAAATGACGGTAGCGAAAGTAAAACATATACTACTGGTAATAAAGTAGTTGAAGAAAAACCAACACCAGAAAAAACTCCTGAAAAACAAGAAGAAAAAACTTATTCACTTACTGATAAATTAGAAGATGGTGAATATACTTTAGGATTTAACGCTTTATATGCTGATGGAAGACAAGGTACTTCTATGCTAGAAGGATTCTTTGACAAAAATGTAAAATTGGTAGTTAAAGATGGGAAAATGAGTGTAACGATGTTAAACACTTTATTTGCTCATGGATTATACGATTTCGCTATTCAAAATAAAGGAAACTGGGCATCAGGTGTAAAAGAAAACTTCGGTGAAAAGAACTCAGCAGGACAATATGATAGAGCATTATTTACATTACCAGTTGAAGATCTTGACCAAGTACACTTAGCAGGAGTAATCGTTTCTTATATGGGTTCTCTAGAAAGTGATAAAGGAAACTTTGATAAATATACTACAGTTAAACTTAAATTTAAACCTGAGATCAAAAAAGGATGGAATGGATTTGAGTTAGTAGAAAAAAATAATGAAGAACGTAAAAAAAGCGATGATCTTCTTCAGAAAAAATTAATCGCCAATGGCGTAGATACTAACAAAGATGGTAAAGTAACTGAAGATGAATTGAAAAACTTCACTGGTGATATCAATATTGGATCATTAGAAATTGATGGGAAAGTTGATAAAGGTGCTATTTACAACTTAGATTTACTAAAACACATGGGTCCTGGAGTTAAATCATTCTCTTCTGATAGTAATAACTTTGGTGAATTACCAGAAGATTTATTCAAAAATGCAGTTAATATTGAGCGTATTAACTTAGGAGGAAACGGTGTTACTAAACTTCCTGAAAATCTATTTGCTAATAACAAAAAACTAAAAACTGTGAACTTGTCTTCTAATAACTTAGGGAATATCCCAGAAAACTTGTTTGCAAATAATCCTGAATTAGATTCAGTTGAATTCAGTCAATCATGGTTATCAACATTACCAGCGAATGTTTTTGCTAATAATAAGAAGCTAAAAACTGTAAGTTTATCTTATAATAAAATAGTTTCACTTCCAAATGATTTATTTAAAAACAATACAGGATTAACATTCTTATCTGTAACTGATAACGAACTTACTAAACTTCCAGATAGTATAGCTAATTTATCTTCTTTAACACAGTTATATGCAGCTAACAATAAATTAACATCACTTCCAGAAAATGGAGTTAATTTAACAAAATTAAATACTCTAGCTTTAAATAATAACCATATCTCTAGCTTATCTGATGAATTATGGAAAACACTTGCTAAAAATAAAGCAACTGTAAGACTGGTTAACAACCAAATTAGTAATATACCGTTAGACTTAATTAAAGCAAATGGTAGTCTACACATTCTTGATATTGCTAATAACAATTTACCAGCAACATTACCATATAATGATTCTGATACAAAACTATTAGGAATTTCTCCTGAAGTTACACAAGGTTATTATCCACAAAAACAAGCTATCGAATTAAATGTTGTAGCAAAAGATAATAAGATTACAATTCAACCTAAAGATGAAAAATTAACAATTCTTAATCTTCTACACTGGTATAGAGGTCGTTCTGAATTTTATGGCGGAGAAGGTATCTTACAAGGTTTAGAAAAATATAAAGAATTCCTAAGTAAACAAACAAAACCTATGGCAGAACTACTTAAGAGTGACGATTATGGACGTAACTGGTATATTGTTACTAAGGTAGAACGTATCCGAGGTAATGAAATTAAAGAAATCAGTTCTTCAAGTGTTTCTAACGAAGATGATAAAAAACTAGAAATTACTGATAATGATATGAAAGCAGGAGATAAATATAGAATTACTAAAACTTTATTCGAGAAAAACGCTACTAATATCGATGATAAATTAGTTGAACTTATAACAACAGTTGATGCTGATGTTAAAAAAGAAGAACCGAAAGTAGAAGATAAAAAAGATGAGAAACCTGCTGAGCAACCTAAGGTTGAAGAAAAACCTCAAGTAACTCCAGCACAACCTAAACTGGAAGAAAAACCTCAAGTAACTCCAGTACAACCTAAACCAGAAGAAAAACCTCAGGTAACACCTGAACAGCCTAAATCAGAGGAAAATACTCAAACACCAGCAGTTGAACAACCAAGTAATCCTACAAATGATGATAATCATGATGCTAAGAATAGCAATCTAAAAGATACACTTGTTGCTAAATTACCTGGAGATGAAGAAGTAACTGTAAAATTCAAGGCTAAAGATGTTACTGGTATTCACTTTGTTGCTCAAAATTCTAACGAACAAAAAGTAAACGAAGTAAAAGAATTAGTTAAGAATCTCGATGAGAATTTAAATGTTGTTAAAACTTTAGATTTATTCTTCACAGATGATAATGGTAATGTAATAAATAATAACGGAGAAACTAGAGCAGTTACAGTAGCTGTTCTTGCTAAAGACAATGAAACATTAGAAGTTTATTATGTAAATGGTGATAAATTAGAAAAAGTCCCAAGTACATATTCAGATGGAAAATTAACATTCTATACAGATCACTTCAGTACATATACTATTGTTTCAAGAACGAATAACAATGGATCACATAACCAAGATTCTAATACAAATGCTACATTATCTACTCAAAATAACAATACTAATGTAGGAAACAATCCAATTTCACAAAGATTCAATAATATACTACCTAAAACAGGATTAACTGAAAATAGTGTTGTATCATTATTAGTAGGTATATTAGGTATTGGATTAGCTGCATTAGGCTTCAGAAGAAAAAGATAATTTAAAAATTTAATAATAATAACTACATAAGATATAAATAACGGATGTACTTAACAATCGCTAAGTACATCCGTTATTATTTGTTATTTAAGATATTACATTAATTATTTCATAAATAATATATCCTGAAAGAAGTATTAAAATGAAATTCATATACAATCTAAGTTTTTCTTTTAAAATTATAGAAATAATATTGATAATTATTACTCCTATGCAGGCTCCTAAAGTATTATCTATCAAGTCTGTTATATCAGGGAACCCAATAGTCAAGATATATTGAGTAGACTCATATATTAAACTTAATATAAATCCAAAAATGATAGCTCTTAAACCAGATGATTTAGGATATAGCATTTTGATATAAAAGCTAAAAGGTATAAAGAAAATTATATTAAGTAAAACTTCCACAATGTCAAAATTTCCAAATCTGTATGGTACTAGATTAATTGTTCTCCAAGATACCCCAGGATAAAGTAATATACGAGGATTATGTATCCAAGAAAAATTACTACTGCGCAGTAAGTTCCAATCCATTTTAGCTACTATTATCCATGTAAGTATAAATAAATATACAAAAAATAGAAGTACAGTTAATTTTCTACTGTTTAGAAAAGATTTCAAAACATTCTCCTTTCTTTAATTACACTTATGATAATGTTAGCAAAACTTATTAAAATTTACTTAAATTTATTTTTTAATTATTAATTGGACTTGTTCTGTAATAATTCCCGCTTCGCTTTTTAAATATAAAGTAAAATTAGTTTCACTAAAATCAAATTTATTGTCTTTATCAAACATAACTTCATAGTAAGAAGGATAATGAACAATACCTATGTTTGTAGAAAGTTCTTTATCATATTTATCCCATTTTATATTTTTGTCTTCTTTAGAAACAATTAGAATTCTATATTTATCATATACTTGACAATGACATCCATTAACGTTATCTGAATATGGACTATTTCCGTCTAAATAGTCGATAATAATATCATATGCACTAGTGTCCTTACTTTCAAATTTTTTATAAATATAATTCACAGCTGAATCAGTAAATGTAATTTTCATACTAAAATCTCCTTATATCGTATTTATAATATATTTTAACACATAACATAGAATACAAATAATAATTGATTTTATCAACTGGTGATTTTAAATTACTAAAAATATACAGAGTTCTAGATTATATAATACTATAAGTATATTTTTCATATTATAAGTAGCACGTAATCTAATAAATTACTGTTTCTTAGTGTATTAATAGTGTTTAAAATTGCTTATTTTGGGATTTTATAGTATAATAATTGAGTTAAGAAAACATTTAGGAGAAAAGAAAAATAAATGAATTTAGAAAAATACATTTCAATCGTAGAAAATTGGCCAAAAGAAGGAATTAGTTTTAAAGATATTACTACATTAATGGCAGATGGTGAGGCATATAAATACGCTACTGATCAAATCGTTAACTATGCAAAAGAAAAAAAAGTTGATGTTGTAGTTGGACCAGAAGCACGTGGTTTTATCATTGGATGTCCTGTATCTTATTCATTAGGTATTGGGTTCGTTCCTGTTAGAAAACCTAATAAATTACCTCGTGAAGTTATTTCTTACCAATATGATTTAGAATATGGTAGTAACACTTTAACAATGCACAAAGATGCTATTAAACCTGGTCAACGTGTTCTTATCACTGACGATTTATTAGCTACTGGTGGAACAATTGAAGCAACTATTAAATTAGTAGAAGAATTAGGAGGAATCGTAGTAGGTATTGCGTTCTTAATCGAATTAGATGGTCTAAACGGTATGGACAAACTACAAGGTTATGACGTTCTTACATTACTAAAAATGTAATCTACTATAATAATTAAATAATATGACATTTGAACTTATAGAAAAGAAATATCTAAAAAATATTAATACAAATGCTTATCTTTATGAGCATACTAAAACTCGTGCTAGATTAGTTTTCTTTGAAAATGACGACATAAATAAAAGTTTTAGCATAAGTTTTAAAACTATCCCTTATAATGATAATGGTATTTTTCATATTTTAGAGCATTCTGTTTTATGTGGTTCAGCGAAATATCCAGTAAAAGAACCTTTTGTAGAACTACTTAAAGGTTCTTTTAATACATTTTTAAATGCAATGACATTTCCTGATAAAACTATGTATCCAGTATCATCTAAAAATGAAAAAGATTTAGAAATATTAATGGACATCTATTTAGATGCTGTATTTAATCCAAATTTAAAAGTTAATGAGAATATATTAGCACAAGAAGGATGGCATTACCATTTAGAAAATAAAGATGATGAACTTATATACAAAGGTGTAGTTTATAATGAAATGAAAGGTGCATACTCATCAGTAGATGAAGTCCTTGATCAATATGTTAGTGAGCATTTATTCAGCGATACACCATATAAATATTCTTCAGGAGGGAAACCGGAGGCTATTCCTTCAATAACACAAGAAGAATTTTTAGAAACATATAATTATAATTATCACCCAAGTAACAGTTATATCTTCTTATATGGTAATCTGAATGTAAACCAATATTTGGAACATATCGATAGTTATTTAAATAAATATGATTATAAAGATTATAGTGACTATAACTTATCACGTCAAAATCATTTTTCAAAAGAAATTGTTAAGCGAACTTATTTTAACGAAGAGCTAAGTAACAAGGCATATGTTGCATATAATTACATTCTTGGTGATAGTGATGAATTCAGTAGAATCGAAAATATTGATATTATAGATGATATACTTCTAGGAAGTAGTAATACTGAATTTAGAAAATATTTCATAGAAAATGATTTTTGTGAAGATGTTTATAGTTATGTTCAAAAAGATAGAAAAGAAACTGTCTATTCAATCATCTTCAAATATGTAAAAGATGATAAATTAGATAATCTTGATACTGAATACAAAAAACTTCTTAAATCAATCATTGAAAAAGGTTTTGATTATGAGCAAGTACAAGCTTCAATCAATAAGAAAAATTTCTCAATTAAAGAAGAAATTAACAAAACATCTGCACCAAAAGGTGTTTCTTACGCAATAAGATTATTAAGAACTTGGCTTTACAGTGAAGAAGATATACTGTCTTCATTTGATTTAGATAAAGTTATAGCTGATTTACAAGAAAATTGCAAAGATAAAAAATATGAAAGTCTTGCAAAAGAGTTCCTAATTAATAATGAAAAACAAGCTGTTTTACAGTTAATCCCAACTTTAGAAAAAGAGAAAAAAGAGAAAAAAGAGAAAAATCTAGTTGAATACAAAGCTTCATTATCTGAAAATGAACTACAAGATATAGTCGAAAATACTACCTCTTTACAAAACTGGCAAAATAGTATAGATAAGAAAGAAGATCTTGAAAAAATTAAATGTGTTGATGCTAAAGAAGTTGAATTAAAAAATCCTTTTGAAGAAACATTATTTGAAACATATAAAGATTTAAAATTCTCTCATTATAATGCAGTAACAAATGGAATATCTTATACTAAATTACTTTTTGATATTAGCGATTTTGAACTAGAACAACTTCAATACGCTTCAATTTTATCATATTTATTATTTAACTTTAACACAAAAAATAAAACTGAGGCAGAAGTTATTAAAGAAATAGGAGCAAATCTTGGTGGAGTTAGTTCTTATATAGATGTCTTTAGGAAACATAAGAGTGATGAATGTGAAGTTAAATTTATAATTAGTGCGAAAAATCTTGTTGAAAAATCAAAAGAATTAGCTAATATAATAGAGGAAACAACACTTAATGTTGATTTCGAAGATAAAGAAGCATTATACAACGTCCTTTTAGAAGTTAAATTAATGCTAGAAAACAAATTCAAGAATTCAGGACATGCGTTTGTAGCACGTAGAATTAGTGGATTCTATAATCCACTAAGTAAATTAGCATCATACCATGGTGAATATGACTTCTACTTATTCGTCAATAAATTACTAGATAACTATAAAACTGACAACGAAAGTATAAAAGAAAATCTTTATAATGTTGCTAAATTAATTTTCAATAAATCTAGATTATTAACAAACTTTGTTGGAAATAAAGAAGAGTATAATGATTTTAAAGAAGTTTTTACTAGCTTCTTAGAAAAATATCCAAAAGATACAAATAGACAAAAAGGATTTGAAATAAAATTAGAAGAACACGGTTATTCTGAAGGATTTTACTTTGATTCTCTTGTGCAGTATGTGGGTGTTGGATACAATATTAAAGATTATACCGGAACTCATCTAGTACTAAGACATATCCTAAGTTTAGATTATTTATGGAATAATGTTCGTGTGAAAAATGGTGCTTACGGTTCTGGAGCAATATTCAATAACTTTGGTGATTTTAACTTATGGTCTTATCGTGATCCTAATTTAGTTGAAACACTAGATATATATTACAATATTGATAACTATGTCCGAAACTTTATCGCTGACGAGAATAATTTAAATAAATACATTATCGGTACACTGAATACATTAGATGTATTGATGTCACCAAGTGCGTTAGCAACATATTCACTTACTAAATATTTAACAAATTCACCATTTAATATTTATGATGAACTTGTAGATGAAATTAAAAATACCACAGTTGAAGATATACAAAAATTAGCAACTGTATTTGAAAATATGAAGTCTAGAGCCTATACTTGTGTACTAGGTTCAAAAGAAAAAGTATTAGAAAATAAAGATTTATTCAATGAAACAATTGAATTAAAATAGAAAGGTGCATGAATGAGAGTTCGAAATAGAGCAGACGCAAGAGAGCGTTTAGAAAATAGTCCCGTTGTGTTTTTACAACCTAAGGATAATAAAGGGAAATGGAAAGAAATATTTGGAAATGAAAATCCAATTCATCTTGAAATAGGGAGTGGAAAAGGTAAGTTTATTCATAAATTAGCAGAAAAACATCCAAATATAAACTTTATCGCAATGGAGGCTCAACCTACTGTATTAACGTTTCTATTAGATAAAGTAGAAGAAACTCACAGAGAAAATCTAAAACTTATTTCTGGAAATGCTGAAGATTTACTTGAGTATTTTACTGAAGGAGAAGTTGATCAACTTTATCTAAACTTCTCTGATCCATGGCCAAAAACAAGACATGAGAAAAGACGACTTACATTCCACACATTTTTATCTCGTTATGAGACTATTCTTAGTGGTGATAAGACTATCATTCAAAAAACAGATAATCAAGGTTTATTTGAGTATAGTTTAATGAGTTATGCAGAGTATGGATTTACATTCAATAGATTATCTTTAGACCTAACAAACAGCGTCTATGAAGAAGATAATGTTCATACAGAATATGAAGATAAGTTTATTAAAAAAGGTAATAGAATATATATGGTAGAAGCTGTAAAAGTAAAATAACTACTTTTAGTTTACATAAGATTATTTATGTAAACTAAATACTTGGAATATACTTTGTTTATAGCATTTTACATTAAAATTAATCGTTTTTACCTTGATTTTAAAAAAATTTTTATTTATAATAATATTAGTACAAATTAAAGGAGAAATATAATAATGATATCAGTTAATGATTTTAAAACTGGAGTTACTATCGAAGTTGATGGAAACATTTGGAAAGTAATGGAATTCCAACACGTTAAACCTGGTAAAGGAGCTGCTTTCGTACGTTCTAAATTAAGAAACATGCGTACAGGTGCAGTTAATGATAAAACATTCAGAGCTGGTGAGAAAGTAGCAAAAGCTCAAATCAATAACCAAAAAATGTCATACCTTTACTCAACAGGTGAAGCTTATGTATTTATGGATAACGCTACTTATGAGCAAATCGAAGTACCAGAAGCACAATTAGAATACGAATTAAACTTCTTAAAAGAAAACATGGAAGTTTCAATTTTAATGTTTGGTGACGAAATCTTAGGTATTGACTTACCAACAACAGTAGAACTTACTGTAACTGAAACTGAACCTGGTGTTAAAGGTGATACTGCACAAGGAGCTACTAAAGCTGCTACAGTAGAAACTGGATATACATTACAAGTACCTCTATTCGTTAAAGAAGGAGATGTATTAGTAATTAATACAGCAGAAGGTTCTTACGTATCAAGAGCATAATTTAAGAATAATTATAAAACTCTCTATTATTATCATGATAGAGAGTTTTTTATAAAAGGAGAAACTAATGAAATACGTACTTTTACTTCGTGGAATCAATGTCGGTGGCAAGAATAAAGTTTCTATGGCTGATTTAAAAAATATGATTTTAAGTTTAGGATACGAAAATGTTATTACCTATATAAACAGTGGCAATATATTATTTGATTCTACTGACAACATAGATACTGTTAATGTAAATATATCACAGATATTAAATTCATATCCTTTCAAAATCAATAAAGTAATACTAACAAAACAAGAATATTTAGAAGAGCTAGAGAATTTACCTATGTGGTGGAAAGATGAGCTTTACCGAAAAGATGTCCTATTTTATAGTGATGATATAGATTATTCTATTATAAAAGAACGAATAAATAATATGCCTTTAAACGACGAAAATGTTCACTTTGGAAAAAGAGCTATTTTTTGGGGAAAGTTTAATGAAAAAAACTATTTAAATACATCTTACCATAAATATCTAATTAAAGAACCTTTCTATAAATATATTACTATAAGAAATGGAAGAACGTTTATGAAAATCATTGAATTACTAGATAATTAATTTGACTGAACTATATATTCAAATAGTCTATATAGAACTCATAAATTTTTCGATTTAACTTGATAAAATCAATTTCATTAAAATCATAGTTTTTAAGACAATCGCTATTACAATATTAAATAAGTAAGCGTATATCTTTACTTAATATAGCTAATAATGATATAATTACCTAATGAAAAAATTAAGGAGAATATAATGAAATTAGATAAAATATTAATCGGCTTAGGATTAATTGTATATTCAATCCTAGCTTATTTTTTAGGGGTTCATTCTTATAAATTGTTATTAGTTTTCTTAGGAATTAGCGTACTAATATTTTTAATAACAAAATTACATTTCGAACCCTTCTTATCAATACTTATAGTAGCAATTATTCTAGGTTTATTTTTAGGTTTATCCCCTAGTTCAATAATTGACTCAGTAGAGAAGGGGACAGGATCTCTTCTGGGACATCTGTCTTTAATCTTAGGATTAGGAGCTATGTTTGGAAGAATATTAGAAGAATTAGGAGCAGTAGAAATTACTGCAAAGAAAATGATAAGTATATTTGGAATTAAGAGGATTCAATTAGGTCTTCTTATTGCAGGTATGTGTATTAGTTTTTCTTTATTCTTTGATGTAGCATTTATTTTGGTAATACCGATTATTTTAGCAGTAGCCAAAGAACTAGATTTGGATAAGATTTACTTAGCTTTACCAGCAAGTATAGGTGTACTAACTATTCATGCACTATTCCCACCACACCCTAGTCCAAGTATTATTACTAAAACATTCCATCTTAATATGGCAGAAGTATTCTTCTATGGTTTAATAGTTGCAATACCAACAGCAATTATCGGTGGTTTATTATTAACTAATTCAAGAATAGTATCTACTAAACCTATAGTACAAACAGAACAAAATAATATTAATGTTTTAAAAATAGAAAAACAGCTGATGAGTTCTAGTTTTGCTATTATATTAATGTTATTACCTGTAATTTTAATTACAATTCCTACTATAGCATTAGGCATAAAAAATTTACCATCTAGTTTAAAAGATATATTAACAATTATAAGTAATCCAGTTACAGCATTAATTATAAGCTTATTAATAGCCATCTGGAAATTAATGACTGTAAAACATTTACGAATTAGTAGTATTGCACCATTATTAAGTCAATCTATTAAAACAATAGCAGTTGTATTACTTATTAATGGGGCTGCTGGAGGTTTGAAACAGGTATTGGTGGATTCAAAGGTAACAGATGAGATAGTTCAAATAACTAGTGGTATGAACATATCACCAATACTTATTAGTTTCTTTGTTGCTGCTATGCTTAGAATCTCATTAGGAAGTGCAACGATTGCAGCAATTACTACATTAGCAATAGTTGAACCATTAGTTCCAACTATTAGTTATTCACCGGTATTTATAATGTTAAGTATTACAGCTGGTAGTATGTTTTGTTCACATGTAAATGATCCAGGTTTTTGGTTATTTAAGCAGTATCTAAATTTAGATTTTAAAACTACATTTAAAACATGGACGTTAGGAACAACAGTAGCATCTATCGTAGCTTTTTTCATTATATTAATTATGACTTCGATTACATAAATTTTTTTAAAAATATATTAGTTTTTTGCTTGATATTTATGTTAAGGTATGTTATATTAATACTTGTGTATGTAGTAAATGTTATGAATAAACTATTTCCAAAAGGAGGATTAATTCA
>ERZ773028.174-NODE-174-length-57692-cov-8.675642_pt1 | contig 57692 bp, 45 predicted proteins | sample MGYA00511123_ERZ773028 | MGnify/ENA primary metagenome ERZ773028 (study PRJEB29015, sample SAMEA2738134) | human oral metagenome | biome: human oral; feature: human-associated habitat; material: saliva | place: China | collected 2206 ... | reverse complement strand
AGTCGCTCAAGACTCTCACAGCTGAGGATTTAGCTAAGGCGACCTTAGCTATCAACCAAAGACCAAGAAGACTACTCAACTATCAAACGGCGAAAACCCTGTTTGGGCTAGCCCAAACAGCCTAGCCCCTCTTCAACTTGGTATCAGATAACAACTGTTGCACTTAACTTGACAATTCGGGGGATAATATTCTGATGATTGATCTAAATCGCGATAATTGTGAACCCTTGTTTCACAGAACGCCTCTTTTCACCTAAGGGAACCACATCCATAAAAGACAGAGAACGCTTATCCATTAAATAAGCCCCCTCTGCCTGATTAGCTGCGATAGCACCTCCCCACAAAAAATCTTTTGGAAATCTCATATCTTTTTCCTCATACTAATGAAATTTCTACTGAATCAGGTAAAATTTTTGGAGTGACATTGGTAAATTCTGCCCCATTTGTAACGATAAATGGAATAACCGTATCATAGCCCAATTCTTTGATTTTATCTAAATCAAACTCAACCAATAATTGTCCTTTTGAAACAGTGTCGCCTTCTTTAACGTGAACTTTAAAGTATTGACCTTTTAAATTTACAGTATCCAATCCAATATGAATCAAAACTTCAACACCATTATTACTACGTAATCCAATGGCATGCTTTGTTTCAAATACCATTGAGACCTTACCAGTAAATGGTGCTACAACTTTTCCTTCAGTTGGAATAATAGCAAAACCATTTCCCATAACACCCGTTGAGAAAACTGGATCATCAACTTGATTTAATTCAACTATTTTACCTGGTGCAAACGGAATAACCTCTAATTTTGTGGCAGAAATTTCTTCAGATGGATTATCCTCTTTATCTTTCTTTGAACCAATTCCCAATACCAATGTAGCACCAAAGGCAAGTGCAATACTAATCGAAATACCAATAATAATATGAATATAGCTGTCTGCAATGTAGGTCGGTAATGCTAACAGTCCTGGAAGAATTACTGCTGTCGCTCCTCCTCCAAAGAAGTTGATGTAAGCCGCACCAATACCCCCAGCGACCATTGCACAGATCATTGGTTTTTTATATTTTAAGTTAAACCCAAACATTGCTGGTTCTGTTACACCAAATAAAGCTGTTACACCGGCCGTAAAGGATTCTGTTTTTTCGGATTTTTTCTTTAGTAAGAAGAAAGTTGCTAATGTTGCCCCTGCTTGAGCTAAATTACCTGTTAGATTTGCTGGAAAAATTACTGAGTATCCATATTCAGCAATCAACTGGGCATTGATAGGTGTAATTGCATAGTGCATACCAAAGATAATTAATAATGAGCGGAATGTACCAAATAAGAATGAGCCTACAACACCATTTTTGGTATATAAGAAGGTAACAACCTTTGCACCCCCTTGACCAACATAAGTTCCGAAAGGTCCAATTACAATAAGTTCCAGCGGTACCATTATAAATAAAACTAACATAGGAACAAAGAGCACTTTAAATATATCAGGAACAATTTTATTTACCCATTTATAAACATATGACATAATCCACACACTTAGAATAATAGGTAAAATGGTTGATTTATAGTTTACAAAGAGTACAGGAAGACCTAAAAATGAAAGACTGGTTACACCAGATTTTGCAGCTGCAAGTGCACCATTCTGAATCGTGGGATACATCAGGGCACCAGCTAAGGCAATAGCTAAGAATTCATGAGTTCTAAATTTTTTCGCAGCACTGACCGCTAGGAAAAAGGGAAAGAAATAAAAAAGTAAATCGCCTATCAGGCTAATGACTTGGTAGGTTCCACTTGTCGCATCAAGCAATTTTACCGCAACTAAAATTGCTGTAACCGACTTGACCATACCACATCCAATGAGAACTGGGATAACTGGACCAAAACACCCAGATATCGCTTCAACAATACGGGAAACAATATTCTTTTTAATTTCTGAACTCTGAATATTATCCTCTGCCAAATCTACAAACTTTTTTGCCTCATCAAAGACTTGAGCAACCTTGGCACCGATAATAACTTGTAACTGTCCACCCTTATTCTGTGCTTTTATAACACCTTCAACTTGATCTAAGGCATCTAAATCAACTTTACCGTCATCAACAACATTAAAACGCAGTCTGGTTGCACAATGTGTCATAAAGGTAATATTTTCCTTGCCAATAATCTGAATGATTTGTTTGGCCGTTTCATAATTGCTGCTCATCAAGAGTACCTCCACTAAAGATTTTACCTAGGTTTAAGGTAATCTTAGCAAACAAATAGAACGCTTACAATATATTTCCAAATTATGAAAATAATATTCAATAAGTGAATATAAAAAAGAAGCTAGGCGAAAAAGTTCGTCTAACTTCAGTAAATAATTGATTTCGAATCTGCCTTTCATCTTTTCTCCTTAATGAGCCGGCAGGTCGGAAATCGCCAGACACTTATTCTGCATTACGCTTCAATAGGGCAATGCATTCGACGTGGTGCGTTTGCGGAAGTCCAAAGGTTTGGTGAACCTTTTGAGCAGCTTGCCCAAAAATGTGAATGCAAGCCGAACTCTTATTCTGCCTTACGTTTCAATAGAGCAACACATTCTATGTGGTGCGTCTGAGGGAATAAGTCCACCGGTTGTACCTTCTCTAGCTTGTAGCCCAGTTCTTGGTAGAGTTTGATGTCACGCGCCATGGTGGCTGGGTTGCAGGAGATATAGGTGATTTTTGCGGGGGCGGTATCAACGCTGGCCCTGATAAAGCTTTCGGTCAGGCCCTTGCGAGGAGGGTCAACCATGATGACAGTCGGTTTGATACCCGCCTTGACCCAGTCTGCCATGGTTTTCTCGGCTGGAGCACAGACATATTCAGCATTGCTGATGCCATTTGCTTGGGCATTTTCTTTGGCATCTTGGACCGCCTTCTCTACTACTTCCACGCCGTAAACCTGCTTGACCTGCTTTGCCAGGGATAAACCAATGGTTCCAATACCCGAGTATGCATCAATGACCACGTCCTCCTTGGTCAAATGGGAAAAATCAATAGCTGTTTGATAGAGCTTCTCTGCCATGACCGTATTGACTTGGTAAAATGATTGGGCAGAAATCTTGTAATGGTTGCCCAGAATGCTGTCAGTGATGGTGGCCTTGCCGTAGAGGGTGCGGAAATCGGCCCCAAAGACGACGTTGGTATTTTTCTCATTGATATTTTGAATAGTGGAGACAACTTGAGGAAAGGTCTGGGTAATTTTTTCAATAATTTGCTCAATGCGGAAAATTTTTGGCCGGCTGGTCACGATAACCAGCATGGTTTCACCGCTGTAGTGCCCCCGACGGACAACCAAATTACGAATTAAACCTGTCTGCTCCTTCTCATCATAAGGCTTGAGGTCAAAACGTCTCAGGAGGTCCCGCACAAATACAACCAGCCTATCAATTTCCTTGTCCTGAATATAAAAGTCCTCAATCGGAACCAGATCATGGGAGTTCTTGCGGAAGAAACCAGTTTCTAGCTGACCCTTGACCCGACGGACGGGAACCTGAGCCTTATTGCGGTAGGCATAGGGTTGGTCCATCCCCAAGGTTGGCAAGACCTCGATATCGTTAATTCCTGCAATCTTGCTCAGATTGTTTGCTACCTGCTGGCTCTTGAATTCTAGCTGCTTATCGTAGGTCAGGTGGCCCAGGTCAGCGATTCCCGTTCGCAGGTAGTTGGCATCCAAGTCCTGCACCCGATTTGGTGACAGTTCTAGATATTCTTCAACCTTACCGTAGCCAATTTTCTTTTTGATTTTCAAAATCCGCATCCGGATTTTTTCACCTGGCAGAGCATTGTCGACAAAGAAAACCAGCCCATCAACCTTGGCCAGACCTTGCCCCTGATGGGTCAAATCAACAATTTCAACATCTATCACATCATTCTTACTTAACATGGTCTCTCTTTTCTGTCTTGTTACTGTCTCCACTTTATACTCTTTGAATTTCAAAACTTCTGTTTTACAAGTCTAGCATTCGAACTAGAACAATATCATCGTTTTTTAGATAATAATGCAGGATACTCTGATACTTTCGCCAAAGTGGAATTATTGGCAACAAGCTAGTTGTTGCTAATAACGGAAAATTTGAGACTGAGGCTCAAATTTTAGTAATGAAACTCCATCAGGAGTTTGCTTGCGTCCACACTTTTTAAGAAAGTATCAAAAATGAAAATTTTGCATTTAAATGAGTATAAAAAGGGGAGACTTTTGTCTCCTCATTATAACATATCACAATAATTGGCCCAGCCATCTTAGGAAATAGCTTGCCTCGTTTTTTCAGTTACCAATCAGCGCATGCCCATTTTCTTGAGCTCTGAACGATAATGGTCAAAGTCAATGGATAGGCCTTGACCGCCGTACATATCGTAACCATCGACCCAATCACCATTTTCAGGCATGGTCTTTTGCTTGATTCCCTTAGAGGCATCCGACATGACAGAAGCCCCATTACTAAATAGGAAGCTATAAGGCATGTTGGTTGAAGTCATGGCAAAAACCTTACCGATCGCCTCAGAACCTGTAAAGAGCTTGGTTGGGTTCTTAACTTGACTAACAATAGCCTTCATAACCTGCTGCTGCCGCTTGGTCCGACCGAAGTCGCCTTCGTCATCGTGACGAAAACGAGAATAGTTAAGCAGAGTTCGACCGTCCATCTTTTGCTTGCCAACCTTGATTGTCTGTTGCGGTGTCACGCCGTCCTTGGCCCTAAGGTCATCGGGTACATCCACCTCGCCAACCTTTTGGCCATCAACCGTGGCAAATTTGGCATCAATTTCTACCCCATCTGGGAAGAGCGTATCAACAGCCTCAGCAAAGGTTTCAAAGTCCAGCATGACATAATACTTAATCTTGAGACCAAAATTATCCTTGAGTGCCTGGCGCATATACTCAGCTCCTTGATTACCATCTTGTTCGCCCAGATTAAAGGCCGTATTGAGCTTCTGGTCCTGAGTGTAGCTATCGGCGCTAACCCCATAAATATTAATCAGGGTATCGCGCATAAAGCTGACCATCTTAACCCTATTGTCGCTGTTGCCAACATTGACCACCATAATGGAGTCAGTTCTGGCATCGGTCGACCCCTGGGTGACCCGCTGGTCACTCCCCAGAATTAGGATATTAGTACCATCGTCTGCATCTTCACCATTGAATTTTTCCTTGATGGCTGGCTTGTACTTACTATTAGCTCCATTAACCGCTGAAAGGCCCTTATAGAATTTATATCCCATACCCGCAAAAACCAGCAAAACAAGGGCTAAGATGCTTAAGAGAGTTCTTTTTACCCAGCGACGCTTATTCCTAGGTTTCCTGGGGCGAGTGACCTGATTTTGGCCTTGGTCAACTTGGCTAGCTGCCTTAGCTTCTCTTTGGGCCCGCTTTCTAGCGCGACGGCTCTGATAGTTGGAACGACCATCATCATAGAGAGGAAGACCCGAAGCCGTGTACTGCACCTCGTCTTCCTCATAGTTGTCATAGTCACCATAATCATCATAGCCATAATCCGCATCCTTGTCTTGATAATAATTCTGGTACCAAGAGTTGGTATCATCGTTAACCTGATAATCACTGGTATTATCATAGGCAAGGGAACTCCTAGACCGCTGTGCTTGATTAAAAGCTTCAACCTTGTCTCGCAAATAATTGAATTCTTCCTGCTCCTTTGGTGACAGGTAGTTATAATTGCGCATCAAATAATTGTAGCGTAGCTCCTCATGGTGCGTCAAATTGTGATTTGCCATAGTTTACTTATTTTCCAATCGTTTATGTCGTCTATATTGAATAGACCTGGTATTGGCCCAAAATTTTATAGTCAATGCCCAAAGTCTTGAGCTCTTCCAAGGCAAAGGCAACCAAATCCCTTGCCTGATTATCCAAATCAATGATGAAGAAATACTCACCCAGCATGGTCTTGAGGGGCCGACTTTCAATCTTGGTCATATCAATGCTTCGCCAAGCGAAAACGGACATGGCCTTGTAGAGGGCCCCTGGTAAATTATCTGGCAGGGTGAGAGCCAGGGAAATCTTGCTGGTCTGGACTGGTAGGGGCAATTCTGGCGTCCTTTTCCCTAGAACCCAAAAGCGGGTGTAGTTTTCATCAATTTCTTGAATATCCTGAGCAATGATGGTTAGGCCATATTCCCTAGCAGCCATGCTGGGTGCAATGGCGGCAAAAGGCTGGTCTGGGTGCTCTGCGACATAGCGAGCAGCATAAGCCGTACTAGCTGTCACCTCAACCTTAGCATCTGGATAATGCTGGTCTATATAGGCCTTGCCTTGAGCCAGAGCCTGGGGATGCGAAAAGATTTTTTCAATTTTCCTATCCACCTGACAGACCATAAGCTGTTGTTGAATAGGTTGAACCACTTCTGCCACCGCCTTAATATCGGCCTGATGAAAGAGATAGTCTAGAGTTTCATGAACCGAACCCTCAATAGAATTTTCCACCGGAATTATAGCGAAATCAACCTGGGCATTTTCATAGGCCTTAATAACATCAGTAATATTGGCATAAGGTACTAGGTCTTGTCCAAGAAAAGCCTTGAGGGCAGCGTTATGGGTAAAAGAGCCACTAGGACCCAGATAGGCAATTTTCATCCGATTTCCTCAACAATTTCTTGGGGTGTTTTATTGGTCACATCAATAATAATAGTGGCTGCATCCTCGTAGAGAGCCTGGCGTCCATCAAAGATAGCCTTGAAATCTTCCTTGCTATTGTTAACAAAGAGAGGACGAACATTGGCCTGGTCCTCAGAAATCCGCCGATAGAGAGTGTCAAAGTCTGCTTTTAAATAAATGGTTTCAGGATTTCCCGCTAGGATTTCTCGGTTGGCTGGACTGGTAACTACACCACCACCTGTCGCAATGACTCGGTTACTGTGGGCCAATTCTGCTAGGGTTTCTGCCTCAATTTTCCGAAAGGCTGCTTCGCCTTTTTCCGCAAAGAAATCAGCAATTGGCATGCCAATCTTTTGCGTAATCATAGCATCCATATCAATGAAGTTTTCATCCAGAAGACGGGCAATGGTTGATTTACCAGACCCCATAAAACCAATTAAAATCTTAGCCATTGATTAGTCCTTTCAAATCATCAAAAAAGCTTGGATAGCTGGTATTGATGGCCTCAGCCCGCTCCAGAACAACCTGACCTTCCTTGACTAGGAGAGCGGCGATAGCCACCATCATGCCAATGCGGTGGTCGCCCAAGGTATTGACCTGAGTCCCATGCAGAGCGGTCTTCCCTTGGATAATCATGCCATCTGCAGTCGGCTCAATATCAGCCCCCATGCTATTAAGGGCATCAGCAACCACCTGGATCCGGTCGGTTTCCTTGACCTTGAGTTCTTCCGCATCCGCAATCACTGTCCGTCCTTGAGCCTGAGTGGCTAGCAGAGCAATAATTGGGAGTTCGTCAATCAGACGTGGAATAATATCACCAGCAATCTGGGTTCCCTGCAAATCCGAGCTTTCGACAGTAATGGTCGCTGACTTGGCCACAGGGTCCACCTGGCTGAGGCTGATTTTTCCACCCATAGCCTTGATAACATCTAAGATACCTGTCCTAGTCTCATTGATACCAACATTTTCCAAGACAATCTTAGAATCTGGCAGAATGAGACCAGCTACCAACCAGAAGGCTGCGCTGGAGATGTCACCTGGCACAAGAACTTCCTGACCGATCAAGCTTTGCCCTCCTTGGACACGGATTTCCTTACCGGAAATCTCCAAGTGACCACCGAACTGCTCAATCATATCTTCGGTATGATTGCGGGTCTTTTCCTTTTCAATAATGACAGATTGACCGTCCGCCTGCAGGGCAGCAAAAATCAAGGCTGACTTGATCTGAGCCGAAGCCACAGGCAAGTGGTAATGAATAGGTTTGAGAGAGCGACTACCGTGAATCTTCAAAGGCGGTAGGTCTCGCTCAGTACGGCCAGAGATTTCAACTCCCATTTGACGCAGAGGGATGGAAACCCGATCCATTGGGCGTTTGGAGAGACTATCGTCGCCAAACATTTCAACAGAAAAATCTTGACCCGCTAGGACCCCTGAAATCAGGCGAATTGAGGTCCCAGAGTTTCCCATATTGAGAGCCTTTTGTGGAGCCTTGAGTCCATGAAAACCAGCACCCTGAATCCGCACTTCATCGCCATCGTCTTCAATCGTGACCCCCATATCTCGGAAGGCCTGCATGGTAGAGAGGACATCTTCCCCTTGCAAAATATCCCGAACAGTCGTTTGACCTTGAGCCAGACTGCCAAACATAATGGAGCGGTGGCTGATGGATTTATCACCAGGAACCCGAACGGTCCCTCGGAGGTGTTGAACATTGGTTGCTAATTTCATGAAAGACTCCCTAATAAGGCTAGTATATAATAGTATTTTACCATAAAAGACGACCATTTTTTAGGGGAATTCCCGATTTTCCCTAGGTCTGAGGTCGGAAATTTCCGCAAAATATCAAGGTCAATAAATTCCAAAGGATCTGAGCAAAATTTTATATAAGAAAAGGACCTGGGCATAAGTCCCAAATCCCTTCTTATTGCATTAAACATAGCCATAGAGCTGGCTGACGGTCACAAATTTGTAACCCTGCGAACTCAGATAGTCCAGAACTGTCGGCAGGGCATCGACCGTGGTCTGATGGATATCGTGCATGAGAATGACACTACCATCCTGGGTCTGAGCCTTGACCTGGTTGAGGATAGATTGGGTATTGCGGTACTTCCAATCGTAGGTATCAACATCCCAAAGGACTTGATAGAGATCTGTTAAGCTCCGAACCGTAGGGTTGGTCGCACCATAGGGGGGCCTGAGCAAAATTGGTGCTTTACCAGTTGCCTGCTCAATAGCCTGATTGGTCTGATTGATCTGACTTGCTGCTTGAGTGGTTGGCAGTTTGCTCAGTTGCGGATGATCCCAAGAATGATTGCCAATGTCATGGCCGTCATCTAGTTCATCCTTGAGAATTTTCTCATTGCCAGCAACTGATTTACCAACAACAAAGAAGGTGGCCTTGGCCTTGTATTTCTTGAGAATCTTCAGGACTTGGGGAGTTGTATCAGGATTTGGCCCATCATCAAAGGTAAGAGCAACCACATGACCTGACATTTTTTCTAAACGTCCATCTCCTCGCTTGTAGGCCTTGTAGGTCTCCAAGTCATCCCCTTTAAGATAATTGGGATTCAAGATATTATACAGACCGGTAAGAGGGAGATTAATGGTCTCCCCAGCCAGCTTGAAGGTCAGTTGGCTACTTTCTAGATTGAAAGCCAAATTAGCCAACTTAGTCTCTTTCAGACTAGTCAAAACCTTCTCTTGCTGATTTTGACTGAGGGTCTGGTCTTGACTAATCCGAGTCGCCAAATCAGCCTTTAAATCTGTCGTTCGTGATAGGAAATCTGGCAAATCCAGTCGCTGATGGTCGGTCGTCACATAGAATGTCGCCAAGACCTTACGCTTGCCCTCCCTCAAGGAAGACAGGCTCTTATAGTAGGTATGCTGATAGACCTTTGCTTCTTTAACACCATTGAAATTGGAGTCGCTATACTGCAGACCGATAAAACGATAGTCCCCATCCTTGGAGTTTTTGGCCAGCTTGGCCAACTCTTCCTTGACACCATCGTGAACCTTTCCTTTCTCACTACTTGGATAGTAAATAAAGGTTGACCCCTTTTGGACAAGAGTCACCGCCCCCTGTTCCTTACTGTAGGCCAATTCCCGCTTGGTAACTCGAGCCAAATCTCTTTTAACAATCTCATACTGAACAATTAAAATTCCCAGCAAGATGATGGCACATGCAACTGCCGCACAAAGGAGATAAAATTGTTTTCTCACGCTCAGATTCCTTTCCTAACTTAGCTCTATTATAACTGATTTAGGACAAGGCCTCAATACTCTTAGAAAAATAATCATCTGAAACTAATGTCAAGATAAAATCGTCGTTACACTTTTGATTTTATACCAGCATCAATGAGGCAGAAAAGACGGGTTTTAGCAAACAAAAAGAGTCAGGCTGAACCTGACTCCCTATTTGAACATGGAGTAAAAGACTAGTGATTTAGAGAGTCTCCCTTGAAAATCAGGATTTTCTGGGCAACTCCTAAAATCATACGTCTTTTTTACGTCCTTTGTATCATTTACTTTCCAAGTTTTGCTTTTGCTGCATCTGCAAGAGCTGTGAAAGCTGCTGCATCGTTGACAGCTAGGTCAGCCAACATTTTACGGTTAACTTCGATTTCTGCCAATTTCAAACCGTGCATCAATTGTGAGTATGACAAACCATTCATACGAGCTGCCGCATTGATACGAGTAATCCACAATTTGCGGAAGTCACGCTTACGTTGACGACGGTCACGGTAAGCATAGTAGTATGAGTTCATCACTTGTTCTTTTGCAGTACGGAACAAGATATGCTTAGCACCATAGTAACCTTTAGCTAATTTAAGTACACGTTTACGACGTTTGCGTGCAACAACGCCACCTTTAACACGAGCCATTTATATTTTCCTCCAAATATTCTTCTTGATTAATCTTGCAATCGTTATCTTATTTCATTTGTGACAACATAGCTTTAATACGCTTGAAGTCTCCAGAATGCACCATAGCTGCTTTACGAAGATGACGACGTTGCTTTTTAGTCTTACCATGGAAACGGTGGGAAGTATAAGCGCGGAAGCGTTTCAATCCACCCTTACCTGTACGTTTAAAACGTTTTGCTGATGCACGGTGAGTTTTTTGTTTTGGCATGTTTTTTTCTCCTTAAGTATTAATTGTGACAAATCCCTATTTTTTCTTGTCAGGGATTGGTGCCAATTGCATAAACATTTGGCGACCATCCATCTTAGCGCGTTGTTCGATGATAGCGATATCTTGGGTTGCTTCAGCGAAATCTGCCAAGACTTGGGCACCGATATCCTTGTGAGTAATCATCCGTCCACGGAAACGAATAGAAACCTTGACCTTATTGCCCTTTTGCAGGAACTTACGACCATTGCGGAGCTTGGTCTCAAAGTCACCTTTATCAATAACGGGACTGAGACGGATTTCCTTAACAGTAACAGTGCTTTGCTTCTTGCGCTGTTCCTTTTGTTTCTTTTGATACTCAAACTTGAACTTTCCATAGTCCATAATCTTAGCAACTGGTGGAGTCGCTTGCGGTTGAATCAAGACTAGGTCAACATTGGCATCATCTGCGACTGCCTGTGCTTCAGACAAAGGTTTGATGCCAAGCTGTTCTCCGTCAAGTCCCACAAGGCGAACTTCCCGAACGCGAATTTCATCATTTATGAATAAATCTTTTTTTGCGATGATTTTCACCTCTTCATTATTTTAGAGAAAAACGAAAGCGGACTTGCCAACGCAAGCCCGCACTACAGTATATTCCATGGGAATGAAATTTGACATGTAGAGCCAGACAACGTTTGTCGCAAGGCGAGAAGCTCTCGCTTCTGCTTTTCTCATTGCTAGTAGTATAGCACGCTAACTAATCCATGTCAATAATTTTCTTTGCTTTTTCTGAAATAAAGTCAACCACACCCTGAATAGAAACACCAGTTGTATCAAAGGTAATAGCATCTTCTGCCGCCTTAAGAGGAGAAACCTTACGATGGCTGTCCTTATAATCCCGCTCCGCAATTTCCTGCTTGAGGGTTTCAAAGTCGCTGGCAATTCCTTTTTCTTGGTTTTCCTTGAAGCGACGCTCAGCCCTTTCCTCAACAGAAGCGATGAGAAAGATTTTGAGTTCCGCATCAGGCAGGACCACCGTACCAATATCCCTACCATCCATGATGATAGCTCCACCAGCAGCAATCCGTCTTTGCTCATCGACCAATTTTTGCCGAACCTCTGGTAGGGCAGAAACGGCAGAGACATTATTAGTCACATTATTCTGCCGAATGGCCAAGGTAACATCTTGACCGCCCAGACTGACGGTCTGACCGCCATCGTTTGCCTTACCAAAGGCAATAGGATTTTCATCAATCAGGGCCAAAAGGTCATCAACCTGATCAAGTTTTAGATGATTCTGCAAGGCCAGGTAGGTGGCACAGCGATACATAGCTCCAGTATCTAAATAGGTATAACCAAGTTCTTTGGCCAGAATCTTAGCCACCGTACTCTTACCGCTGGAAGCTGGTCCATCAATAGCAATTCTAATTGTTTTCATCTTAGCTTACGTGAACCTCATCGCCTGGATTAGCATACCAGTAACCTTGGGTCATATGGTCTGGGTTAAGCTCTCTGAGCTTTTCAACAGAAATTCCAGCACGGGCTGCAATTGCGGCTTCCCCTTCTCCTTGTTGGACAGTAATGGTTTGGCCGTCACCTGATGACGATGATGACGAATCGTTTGTTGATGATGCATCAGTAGAAGAGTCAGAAGTCTGTCCAGAGTCAGCTTCTGTGCTGGAAGATTCTGCCTGGCTACTGCTTGACTCTTGCTTGGCACTAGACTTAGAAGCTCCGTAGAAGCTTGAGGTCGCCTTTGTTTCATTGCTACCACCGTTTGAGGTATAGAAGACAAAGAAGAGAATAGCAACGACAACCACGAAAAAGACACTCAGTAAGATGGTCAAGACTGGAGTGCTGACAAAAGAACCTCGACTTCTATCAGCAGAGCGACCGCTAGCAGAACGATGTCTTCCGATGACAATGTCATCGTCCTCATCTGCAACGTCTGCTTCTTCCAAATCAGCTTTCTCCCCCGCTGAGGCATCAGATTCATCAGTATCAGCTTCATAATCTTTTTGAAGCTCATCTAATTCTTCTACCTCTTCAACCTTTTCATCATCTCTTTCTTCAATTGGTGTTTCCCACGGTTTCTTTGACATACTGTCCTCCCTTGTAAAAAAAATAATTCCGTACTAAAATAATACTATGAAAGTCTCTATTATTCCAGAAAAATGTATTGCTTGCGGTCTCTGCCAAACCTATTCTGCTGCCTTTGATTATCATGACAACGGCATCGTTAAATTTACTGATAGTGACCAACTCAGCAAAATTCTTCCGGATAACCAAGCCAACCGCTTGGCCGTAAAATCTTGCCCAACGAAAGCCCTCAGGAAAGATTCCTAAGTGAGGGCTTTTCTTTTTTGTCATTTTGATAAAGTTTAAAATAATCCAGACTTTCTGAATGGTCCAGAAGTTCAACTTCTCCCTTAAAAGCAGGATTGAGGGCTAAATCATCCAAGAAATATTTCTTGGGCCACTTGCGCATATAAAAAAGACGGGATTTCCCATTAGTAAAGACTAAAGCCAGAGTTGATTTGGTTACTTCTACCCGCTTGATGGTGGCAATATCTACCTTTAGTGATTTGAAGACATTGAAAGAAATAATCCAGAGCTGATTGTCTTCACCGAAAATAAAATAGCGGTGGAAGCCCAGTCCAACAAAAATCAAAAAAATAGCAATAAAGGTTAAGCCCACCCAAGGAACTGAAACCTGCTCACGATATAATGACATGGCAAGAAAAATCGGAATAAAGGTGATGGACCAGTAAATGATAGACCATGATAATTCCGGTTGCCAATGGTATCTAACTTTGCCAAATATTTTTATCATTGAGCCCCTCCATACTTGTTAATTTTACCATAAAAAGAAGAGATTTCCCATTCTAACTGAAAAAATTAGAAAATTTTGAGGGAGGATGGGAGTGGGACCTAATCGTGATTTCGTCAAATCGATTTGCCTCCCTCAACTATCTCCGACAAAGAAATAGATCGGCTTCTTCGGCTATAGACTAGACTTGAGGATAAAGAAAAAGGTTGGAACAATTCGCCCAACCTCTTGATAGGCTTATTCTTAGCTCAAACGGCCAGTGTAGTCAATACTTTGATCGACGTTAGCTCCTAGGACCTTAGAAACACTAGTGTATTGCCAAGCTGCCGCATTATTATAGTAATTATAGTTAGCAGCTTCATCCTCTGATATTTCATTGTAGCCCTTGACATAATGGGCAATCCACATATTATCCATACCGACTTGACTGGTAGAGAAGCTACCGCCACGGGTGTCCAACCAGCTGGCCATAGTATAGTAAAGCAGATTATTGTAGCCCATGCTCTTCATCGTCTGAGTCCAAACAGAGGTATTGCTATTGACATTTTGCAAGACATCGCTATGCTCAATATCGTCAACCATGGCTGTGCTTGAATCCAAGCCATAGGATTTAGCCACATTGACAAAATAGGCAGCTTCGCTTCTAGCTTCATCCGCATTGGTATAGCGGGCAAAGTGATAGACAGAAACTTTGAGCCCTGCAGCTTTAGCATTAGCAATCTGACTGCCAGCATAAGGATTAATATAGGAATTACCTTCGGTCAATTTCACGACAACTCCTGTGATACCACGCGATTTGAGGGCGCGATAACTATCAACAGAGATAGCATTGTTATAGCTGCTGACATCGATAAAGTAACCGTTGGCTCTCTCCTTGTTCAGGTCATATTGACCCAGATTAAAACCAGTTCGGCTACCATTCTGGTAGTTAACATAGGCATGGACTGTGTAGCTACCAGAAATCATGCCATGGAGCTGCTCATCCACTTGGACACTAGTACTACCGTTTTGCACATCAGCACTGTACCAATGGAGATTAGCCTGCCCATCTAAAGACCAGGCAGCTACTTCAATGGATTTGGCCTTCTTGGAAGTGTCGGTTTCATTGAGAACAACTCTCAGGGTGCCAGCTTCAGCATTGTGGTCAGTCACATAGACTTTAGCATCAGTTTGTTGAACCGCCTGGTCAACATTAAAACTAGACGTTCCAAGTCCAACCATGGCACCGCCAGACAGACTACTGGTTCCATAGAAGTGAACATTGTAGCGACCTGACTCAAAGTTGTGGTCTTTCAATTTAACGGTCGCAGTATAGCTGCCATCATCATTTCTGTTTGTGGCATACCATATTAAATCATCTTGACCATTTTTTTCTGTCCAAACTGGAACAGTCACCGAAGTAATATATTGAGGCAGATTGCTAATTTGAACGGTGTACGTATTATCGTTGGCCTTGTTAATTTTTGCTGTGGCACTTGGTGACGGCACTTCAATAGAAGTTGCATTGAGGCCAACTGCCTGACCATTGCGGTCCGCATAAGTATGAATATAATAGGTCCCGTAACCTGAATGATCCGTATAAGAAACGGTTACAGAGTGGTTGCCATCAGCTTCATACCAGTGGAGGTCATCTTGGTCGCCCTCCTTGGACCAAACGGCAAAGCGAATATGGCTGAGATCTGAGAATTCATTAGAATCAAGATGGATATTTATTCCTTGACTAGTCAGATTGGCACTTACAGTATTTTTAGGCGCCGCCTTGGTTGCAACATCAGTCGCCTTGATATCGAAACCTGATGTTGCCGTCAAGCCAACCAGGCCACCTGTAATAGCACTTTGACCGTAGACGTGTACATTGTAATGTCCCAACTCATTGTGGTGCTCTGCCATTTTTACCGTAGCCGTAAAGGTGTCGGTATTCTGACGAGTAGCTTGATACCAAATAATATCGTCTTGACCATTTTTTTCCGTCCAGATCGGCAGAGTAATACCTGTGATATCACTGCTAACATTGCCCACTGTTACCTTGTATTGGCCATCTGCTACTTTTTCAATCTTAGTATTGACTTGACTAGGGCTAACCTTGATGGTTTGCACATTCCGGCCAATATTTTGTCCATTAATTACAGAATAAGTATGAACGTTGTAAGTCCCATAAGAACGGTGTTTTGACAAGTTGATATAGGCAGCTCCTTGAGCATTAGCACTATACCAAACTAAATCATCTTGACCATTTTCCTCAGACCAGACTGCAAAATTGACTGCTTCATTGGCAGCAATCGGTTGATTATATTGAATGGTCATAGTCTGACCAGATGTAGTAACACTGGCGGTTGGTGCGCTGACCTGTTCAGCAGCACTAGCCCGTTCTACAGTTGCTGATACACTGGCCCGAACAACAGTTGAATCATTGGCTGGGGTAGCTATTGTCGTGTCTGTCTGAATAGGTTCTGCAGCTGATTTTTCTTGATCAGCTTCACTCGCTGCAGCTGATGAACCACTCTCTTGTTCTGAACTAGCTGAGCTATCAAGTGCCTGACTAGCCGCCTCTTGCTCCGCTGGTTGAGTTTGACTTTCAGATGTCCCGGCTCTTTCTTCTGAACTAACTTGACTGGTTTCTGAACTTGAGCTGGCTTGATTTTCCTGGTCAGTTGGAAGACTAGTATCAGTCGTCACTGATTGGTTTGCTGAAGCAGAATCAATCTCTCTACTTACATCCGCTTGAACTCCTGTCGTTTCATCGGCAGCAACCAAGCCACTAGTTCCCAATACTGTTAGAGCGGCTGCACTGGCAATGACCCAATGCTTCTTAGCCTTATACATTTTTTTTCGCATTCTCTCATCCTTTTTTTATTTTGATTTATCAATCTAATCCATCATAAAATTTCCTCGTTAACAATTACTTAAACTAGAATTTCATAACCCTCAGCTGCTAAAAGATCAATGGCTCGGTCAAATTGATTGGCCTTGGTCAGAACATAGTCTGTATTGTAGGTCGACAAAGCAAAAATGGAAATATGATGGTTGGCCAAAAGTCCAGAAATTTCAGCTAAAATCCCAATGAGTGAAAAATCCAGTACTCCTTCAATCCGAAAAGCTCGCCAACCTGAATCAACCTTGTTAGCATTGATGGGAATCTCTCTGCTAGGGCAAACCAGGGAATTTTCCTGATCAGTTTTGGCTAAAAAAACAAAGGGACTGGTCCAATCAACTTGGGAAAAATCTGCCAGCTGACAGACAGAAAAAGTTTGCTTGAGAGCTTTAATTTGCATAAATGACTCCTTATATGAAGAGGCCGACTAAACTAGCCGACCCCATTACCATGGTCTATTAAAGGCAGGACAGTTGCTACCTACTTCTTATTAATAGCTAACTAGCCAAGGGCTTGCTTGGCTGTTTCTTCCCCGCCCTTCAGTTTTTGGGCAAGGGTTAAAACAGTTCACTGAACCTGCCTTGCTCTCTAGTTTTTAGGCGAGGGTTAAAACAGTCCACCGGACTGTTTTAATCCTCCTCATCCATAGACAGGACAGAGAGGAAGGCTTCTTGGGGAACTTCGACGGAGCCGATAGATTTCATGCGTTTTTTACCGGCCTTTTGTTTTTCCAAGAGTTTACGTTTCCGAGAAACATCACCGCCATAACACTTAGCGAGGACATTTTTCCGCAGAGCCTTGATGTCCGAGCGGGCCACAATCTTTTGCCCAATGGCTGCCTGAATTGGCACCTCAAATTGTTGACGAGGGATGATTTTCTTGAGCTTTTCAACAATCAGCTTACCGCGTTCATAGGCAAATTCATTGTGAACAATAAAGCTGAGAGCATCAACCTTGTCGCCATTGAGGAGAATATCCATTTTAACCAATTTAGAAGACCGGTATTCAGAAATTTCATAGTCAAAACTGGCATAGCCACGGGTGGACGATTTGAGTTTATCAAAGAAATCAAAGACGATTTCGGCTAGGGGAATCTGGTAAATGACATTGACCCGATTGTCGTCAATGTATTCCATGGTAACAAAATCTCCCCGTTTGCGTTGGCAAAGCTCCATAACTGCCCCAACATATTCCTGGGGCACCATGATTTGAGCCTTAACAAAGGGTTCTTCAATCGAATCAACCTTGGTCGGATCGGGAAATTCCGAAGGGTTGGATACTTCCAAGAGCTCGCCATCGGTAGTATTGACATGATAGACAACGGATGGAGCCGTCATAATCAGGTCGATATTGAATTCCCGCTCCAAACGCTCCTGAATGACATCCATGTGCAAGAGTCCCAAGAAACCAGCCCGAAAACCAAAGCCCAGGGCTTGTGAGGTTTCCGGTTCAAATTGAAGACTGGCATCATTGAGTTGAAGCTTTTCCAAGGCTTCCCGAAGGTCATTATACTTATTGGACTCAACAGGATAGAGGCCAGCGAAAACCATGGGATTCATCTGCTTGTAGCCATGCAGAGGCTTATCCGCTGGTCGGTCAGCTAGGGTAACGGTATCCCCGACCCGAGTGTCAGCAACCGTCTTGATGGAAGCGGCGATATAACCGACATCACCTGTCGCCAGATAATCACGACCAACAGCCTTAGGAGTGAAAATTCCCACCTCGGTAACATCAAAAGTTTTACCGTTGGACATAAGCTCAATCTTATCGCCTGGCTTGACCAGACCATTGACAATCCGAACTTGGAGAATAACGCCACGGTAGGCATCATAGACAGAGTCGAAAATCAGGGCCTGGAGAGGTGCTTCCACATCGCCGGTCGGGGCTGGCACCTTCTCGACAATCTGCTCAAGGATTTCCTCTATCCCGATACCGGCCTTGGCAGAGGCCAAAACTGCTTCGCTGGCATCCAGACCGATGACATCCTCAATTTCCTGTCGGACTCGCTCAGGGTCTGCAGCTGGCAGGTCAATTTTATTGATGACCGGCAGAATTTCCAAGTCATTATCCAAGGCCAAATAGACATTGGCCAAGGTTTGGGCCTCGATACCCTGAGCCGCATCCACCACCAGAACCGCACCTTCACAGGCTGCCAATGAGCGGGACACCTCATAGGTAAAATCGACATGCCCTGGCGTGTCAATCAGGTGGAAGATATAGGTCTCCCCGTCCTTGGCGGTGTAGTTGAGCTGGACGGCGTTGAGCTTGATGGTAATCCCCCGCTCTCTTTCCAAGTCCATGCTGTCTAGGAGCTGGGCCTGCATTTCCCGGTCGGAAACCGTCTCCGTTTTTTCCAAAATTCGGTCGGCCAGGGTCGATTTCCCGTGGTCAATATGGGCAATGATGGAGAAATTCCGAATTTTCTCCTGCCGTTTTTTCAGTTCTTGAATATCCATGATTGTTCCTTATCCGTGAAAATTATAGCCTTCGAAAATCAAAGTAAAGATAGGAAGCTCCTACCCTTGTATCTGAACTTATGACATAGACTGACATCGCAGTTCTTTATAGTCCTTACTCATTCTGATTTTCATCGGCATCAGTCATTCTATTATACCAAAAAAACAGCCTAGGCATAGACTGATTTCTTTGATTTCTCTTATGGAAAATTGGGGAGAGCCAAGCTCGACAATCCTCTGATGACTTTAGTTGCCAAACCAGATGGCGATTTCCCTCTGGGCAGATTCCAATGAATCTGAACCGTGGGCAATATTCTTGATGGCTTGACCTGGCAAGGAAGGAAGAGCATAGTCACCACGAATAGTGCCAGGCTGGGCCTTGCTTGGGTCGGTAGCCCCCAGCATATCTCGCCAAGCCTGAACTGCACCCGGACCCGCAAAGGTTCCGATAAGAACCGGCCCGCTGGTCATAAAGTCCGAAATGACTGGATAGAAAGGTTTGTCCACCAAGTCAGCGTAATGCTTGTCCAACGTTGGCTTATCAATCTGACGCATCTCCATGCGAGTAATTTCCAAACCACGCACTTCTGCTCGCTCTAAAACTTGACCAACCAATCCCCGCTTCAGACAATCAGGCTTCAAGATAAAAAATGTTTCTTCCATGATAAACTCCTCAAGAATCGTAAATTTTGAAAAGATACTTCTATTATAACAAGATTTTCAGAAAACATCATGAAATTCATTTTTTAAAAATAGCTAAGCTAAGAGGATGCTAATATTTAGCACTTTATCCAATCGGCCAACTTCAAAATCTAATCAGTTATTTCTATAGTGTTCATTCCGATAGGCCTTTAAACTTCGCTTGCCCAGCCAGAAAAGACCCAGCATGATGATTTCATAAAGAAGGAAGAAAAGAATAAAGCAATGCAGGAAATAATCTTCGGGCAGAACCCAGATGATGGGGTCGGTGTAGGGATTAAAGAGCCAATTGGTCGCACCTGGAAAAAGCAGGTGATGAAAGAGGGTGAAAAATTGGTCAAAGCTGATGAGGAAGGCTAATAAGCCTAACAAGACTGGCAGAACAGCCAGACCGACAAAGAGACGACTGGACAGCCAGAGGGATTTGGTTCGTAACTGTCGCTTGAGGTAGAGCCAGGAAGGGACTAGTCCCAGCAGGAAAACGGCCTGATCTAGGTGAAAGAGGTGCTTAACATCGCGAAAATGAGCCAGACCATCTGCCGATGAGGGAAAATCACTCATTTTCAGCTTGGTCACCCAAGGCAGGGTCAGATAGTTCATCAGCTGGCTAAAATTATGGAGCAGTTGGCGCTCTGTCAGCCCTCTGAGACTGGCCAATTTCAGCCAATGATTTTCCAAAGGATAGAGGATCCAGGCCAAATAAATGGTTAACAAAATGGCTAGACTCAAAAGCCAGAGGGCAAAGCCAGCCAATTTTACTTTTTCTTTCATTTAGAGCTCCCAATCATCCAGACTGTCCACGACGTGACTCGGTTTTATGGGCAGATTGGGCACTTCTTCTGCCTTGGTGAAACCGGTCAGAACTAGCAGGGTATCCACATCATTTTTGATACCGGCCATGATGTCGGTCATGTAGTTATCACCAACCATAACTGCCTGCGAGCGTTCAATTTTTTGTCGCTCCAAGGCCTTATTGATAATGACCGCTTCTGGTTTGCCGATAATGACTGGCTTGACTCGGGTAGCAGATTCAAGAAGATTTTGAATGGCCCCTGCTCCTGGCACCTGCCCCCGTTCGGTTGGAATATTGAGGTCTGGATTGGTCCCAATAAAGAGGGCACCCTTTTGAATGGCCAGCGTGGCTATTACCAGCATTTCATAGGTTAGGTCACGGTCCAGACCCACCACGACATAGGCGGGATTTTCCTTGTCCTCGACATAACCTGCCTGGGCAATGGCCGACTTGAGGCCGACTTCGCCGATGACATAGGCAGTCTTGCCCCGTTTCATATCGTTCATATAATCAACGGTCGCCAAGGTCGCCGTGTAGATGGTTTCCAGAGGCGTCTCCACATTAAAATTCTTGGCCAACATGTCCTGAACCATCTGGGGGGTCCGCATGGTATTATTGGTCACTAGGGTGTAGGGAATCCTCTTCTCCTGCAGGCGTTTGATAAAACGCTCTCCAGCGGGAATCCGCTCCTTGCCTCGATAAATGGTTCCGTCTAAATCAATCAAATAACCTTTGTAAGTCATGCTTGCTCCTATTAGTGATTTTTCTTGCGTGATTTGTTGCTGAGTTTGCCATCGAGTTCATATGGTCCTTTCCCCACTTCTTCGACTATGGCTTTGGACGAGAATTATTCCTCCTCACGCTCCCGCCACTCGATCTGGGCTTGGGCATGGAGGCCTTGATCAATTTTAATCTCATGCTGGCTAATCAGACCGTCCTGCTTGATTCGTGTCACGATGTCCTTGCCGTAGTGGATTTCCTTGAGGTACTTGAGGTGGATTTTCTTGGGGACATGAGTCTTGAGAAATTCGATGTCCATAGCCTCGTACATCCATTCCAGATACTTGCTATTGTTGACATGGCCATTCATGTCCAAATCCAAATAGCGGACATGAAAGAGGGCTTCTTCTGCCTCTTCCAGAGCTTTGTATTTGGGAGCCCGAAGCAATTTTTTAATTTTCTCAGACTCATAAGGGGCAACAATCTCATCCTTGACCGTGACCACCTTGCGGGTATCATAATCCATAAGGACAAAGGTCGAGGAAATTTCAATGATCTGCTGACCATCCTGGCCGTAGATGTAGAATTTTCGGTAACAAAAGAGCTTGTTATAGGCAACGGCCTCGGTCTCTACCTCAATGGTTTCCGCATAGCGGGGCAGCCGCTTGATGTCCAGCTCGTAGTCGGTAATGACCCAGACCAAATTAAAATTGTCCAAAATCCAATCATCGGTATTGCCCAGACTTTCCGACTGCAGGCTCGAAACCTGGAGGGCGAAGGACAGCAGGTAGGGGAGTTTTATCTGATGATTGATGTCGCTTTCGTAAAATGGGACCTGGTAGGTCAGCTTATATTTTTTTCCCATGGGCTCTCCTTTTTTAAACATTTTACTTTCAGAAATCTATTGAGACCTAATCGGTCACTTAGACTAATGGCCTGCCGTCTCAACTTTTTCAGTCACTAATCATACTCGATGAAAATCAAAAATTACCGAGGCAACGAACTGCAGACAGTACTGGAGTACGGCAAAGTGAGTTAACGATGGAAATTTTTGATTTTAAAAGAGTATAAATTTCTCGGCAACGGTGTCACCCAGAAATAGACCACGTTTAGTCATGCGGACTTGGTCGCCTTGGATTTGCAACAGGCCGCCTGCTAGCAATTCCGCCACAACTTGACCATAACGCTCTTGGAAGTTTTCCTGAAATTTTTCCTCAAAGCGACGGATAGAAATCCCTGATTTCTTCCGCAGGCCTAGAAAAATTTCTTCTTCCATCTGCTCAGACTTGGTCAGTCTTTCCTCATGCAGGCGGGCATGACCATCTTGGGCAATAGCCTTGAGATAGTGCCGAATAGGACCCCGATTGCGATAACGGATACCATCTAGATAACCCGAAGCTCCCGCTCCGAGGCCATAGTATTCGGCATTATCCCAATAGACCAAATTGTGCTGGCTCTCATAACCCGGCTTTGTGAAGTTGGAAATTTCATAGTGCTCAAAGCCGTGCTTCTCCAGCTCATCAATAATATAGGTGAACATGTCACTTTCGACATCTTCATTGGGCAGATGGAGCCGGCCCCGCCGCATCTTATTCATAAAGACCGTGTGATTCTCCAGAATCAGACTGTAGAGACTGAGGTGGGGAATATCCAGAGCCAGAGCCTTTTTGACATTGGTCTTGACCTGATCCATGGTTTGCCCTGGCAGGGCGTAGATGAGGTCGATGGAAATATTGTCAAAGCCAGCCACCTTGAGGGCTGAGACCGACTGGTAAATCTGAGCCTCATTGTGACTACGACCGATTCGCTTGAGCTCCTTGTCATCAAAGGTCTGCACACCCAGGGAAACCCGATTGACGGCTGAATTCTGCAAGATGGCAATCTTGTCTGCTGTCAAATCACCTGGATTGGCCTCAATAGTGAATTCTTCCAGAGCCGATAAATCCAAGTTCTCCTGCAAGCCCGACAGAAGGATATCTAACTGGGAGGCGGAAATGGCCGTCGGGGTCCCCCCACCAATATAGAGGGTCCGCAATTTTTTAATATCGTAAAAACGAAACTCCTCCAGCAGGGCCTGCAAATAGGCATCGACCGGCTGATTCTTGATGAAAACCTTGGAAAAGTCGCAATAATAGCAGATTTGCGTGCAAAAAGGAATGTGCACATAGGCAGAGGTCGGTTTAGTAAACATGGCCCTATTATAGCATTTTCAGAAGCAGAAATTAAGGGAGGGGGTCGAGAGAAGAGAAACAAGGATTAAAGCTACGCCAACCTGTCAATCCTGGCGAGAGAAAACGTCCTCAATCCATTGATGCAGTTGAATTTCAAACATCATTTGTTATAATAAATCAGACAAATTAAATTAAGAGGATTGCCAGTGAATTTTTTAGGGTATCAAAAAGACGAAACTTTAGTGTTTAATTATAAAAAAGCCTGCGGTTTATGGTTAATAACAATAGCAGCCATTATCGCTATAGCCACTTTAATCGGCGGCAAGCAGATCATAAATATGCAGGTATTTAGCATTGGCTATGTCCTTAGTTTCTTCTCAATCAATATGAATAAGAGGGTCTTAAATAAACTGTCTGACGGACCATCTTCTAAATTTCAGAAGAAGGTCTCCTTTTATGCCATTATATTATTGTTTATCCTGATGGCTTTTCTAGGTGGACCCTTTTTTGCAACTGAGAATTGGCGGCTAATCTGGTTGGGAGCCTTAATGGCAACAGCCCTTCATTTTTTCCCCCTTCTATTTTGTTCATGGAAAATCAATGATTATTTTGGGAGCAGTTTGTGCTGCTAATATTGCTCCAGGTTATAGTTTTTCTGGTATCCCTTTAGCTCTGCTGGCCTATATTGATGCTGGACTTAAATTCATCTTTGGGATTTATTTATTATTCTTTTCGAGACCATCAAAAAGCAAAGAATAGTTATATCGTTGACTGTATGAAGTGATAGGTAGTTATAATTCTATCGCTTTTTTTATAGCATTTTATTTCATGGTTAACACAAAAGCAACCTACTCTGGGCTGCTTTTGTATTTCTATTATTGTTCGTCTAAGGAGGTTTCTCTTTCAACTTCCTTGGGCTCCAGATCAACCGATGGATGAGACTGGTCATGAGCTGGATCAAGGTCCTCTAGTTCAACTGGTTCAGGAGCACCTTCTAGAGAATCATTCGTATCAGTATCCCCCAAGGAAACTTGGGTTGAAAGGTCAATGGTGTAGAGAGCTTCGTCGTCTTCAAGTGGATTATCAACCCGACTCAGGATAGACTGGCCGGCTGGGTTGGGAGCAATTTCTGTGTCTTCTTCCTCTTGGTCTGTCACCTCTTTTGTAAGGGGGACTTGTACGGGCTGGTCTCCTGCTTCTGGAGCTGAGACTGTCGGTTCTTCTTGAACGACTGGCCCTTGATTAGCAGGCATCTGGTCAGCGTCCCGAGCACCAGCTTCTGCCAAAGGAGCTGAGTCAGGTTCAAAGTTTGTCTCGTCAGCAACAGGTGCCTGGTCAGGTTCGAGGGGCTCTGCTTGAGTGATTGGAGCCTGATTAGTTTCAAGGGTTGCTCCTTCTGCTACCACTACTTGGCCAGATTCAGCATTGCCTCCTTCAACATCCAATACTTGATCTGTTTCAGGGGTGACTGCTTGAGCCACATTTTCTTGTGCCACAAAGTCTTCCTCAAAGTCAGCAACTGACGGGATACTTGCTTGGCCCAATTCCCGACGGTAGTCTTCGGGCATAGCCAGATTAGCTGCCTTGTATTGGGCTTGGAGGTCCAGGGTAATGGCAGCACGATTGCCCAAGACATTGCGAAGCTTATCGCGGAAGCTAGCGTAATTGCCCAAGTCAAAGAAAAATTCAGGGGCTGAGTAGCGAGGATTGTGCATCCGCTCCTTGAAGCCCAGAATCAGCTGACGACTTTCAAAGGCCGTCCGAATGGCTGAGAGAATTTCATTGCCCTGGTTGATGTCCAGATAGATATCAGAGCGACCAAAGAGCTGGCGGACCGTCATATTGGTCACATTGGGATAGAGGTGGACATTGCTAAAACGGCCCAGACTGAGGAGTTTGCTGGACATTTCCGTGATAGCTGCAATATGCAGGGTCATATCAGGAAAATCTTCGATGATATTTTCCACGTAATCCAGCTGGTCAGAATTGGTCAAAATCAGGGCTTCCTTGCGGGCTTGGTTGTCCTTTTGGAAAGGATAGAGGAGGCCAACATAGGTGAAGGCTTCCCTTTGCTCTGGGGTCACCATCCGTAGGATTTTTTCATAGGTATTGAAATCCTGAACGATAATCTTGGTCTTGCGCTCTGCCTCTGGATCCAACAAGAGCTGCATATTGTAAGGTAGGCTATCGCCAATGGGCTCCTGCCAGAAGAGAATATCATTACCCTCTTGATGGAGCTGGTATTTGACCAAGAAAGGCATGCCCAAGGAGTTAAAGATAATCCGGTCCAAATCATAGCCTGAAGCCTGGATATAGTAAGTGACAAAATCAGCCTTGGACTTGAAGATGTAAATCTTGCCTTCGTGATCCAGAATCAAGTCACCCGTCACATAGTTTTCCACCAAGACTTCCTTGCCAGACTTATCATAATAGGACTTCTGAATGGCTTGGGTGGAGCGGTCATAGATAGTTTGGGCAAAACGGTAACCATACTTATTGTAGTGGTCGGTTGAACGAACCTTACCGCTTTCGTCCAGCCAGTCAACTGATTGGACAAAGCGATGGTGGGTCGGCTTGGAAAAATGAATGGTGGCCCGTTTTTTATTGAGGTCAAAAATTTCCCCGCTGGAGTTGGTCGCCTTGATTTCCCAGAACTTAGGCACAGGAATTTCATTAAAGTGCAGCGGTTTCCCTGTCGCATTGACAAAGCCGGTGAAAAAGAGGAAGGGGGAGGTTACATCATCGGGTAGGAAACCATTGTCATTGATGGCGATGGTGGTATTTTGGTAGCCTGACAGGATGAGAGAATAATGGAGGTCCCAGCTATCTTGATTATAATTTTCAAAGAGATTAATCATGGCTCAGCTCCTTATCATTATCATTTGTCAGGTTGGCATCAGTGCTCTGGTCCCTAACTTGGACTGGGGCTTGCTCAGCGGTCTGATTCTTTTCTTGAGAGGCAGGATTTTGATTGGTCAAATCCGTAATCAGCTGCTTCCACTTGGCTTCGACCTTATCGGTCAGATAATCCTTGGCCATCTCATAGGAGACCCGATGCATGCTGTCCAGATTGGCTAAGGTGAAGATTTGAACAATCTTGGTGCTCAGACTTTCAACGATTTCTTGGTCAGTATCCAATTCTGAAATTGGAATCAGGTAACCATTTTCCTCGTCCTTGATGAAGTTTTGATTCCCATAACGGACATCAAAGCCAATCAGGGGCAGGCCTGAACCGATGGCTTCCATAAGGGTCAGACCAAAGCCTTCACTCTTGGAGCCTGACAGGTAGACCTCGTGGTGCATATAAGTATGGCTCAAATCCTGGTGGCCTAGCAGTTGGATGTAATCCTTGGCTCCCTTTTCCTCGATGATTTGGCGAAGCTTGGCTTCTTCGCTACCAGAGCCGTAGATGTCAAAATTAATATCCGGCACCACCTCATGGGCTTCAACAACGGCCTCAATCAGCCAGTCAATATGCTTTTCTGTAGCCAAACGAGAGGCGGTCATGACTGAGAAGGGAATTCTTGGGCTCTTGGGCTCCTTGATTTGGTCAATGGAGCCGACTGGAATGGTCGCAATCTTAGGCTCCTGATGCTTGTAAATCAGGAACTGCTGGCTGAGGATTTCCTTTTGCCGGTCGGTTGCCACGATAAAGACATCGACGCTGTCTGCATTGGTAAATTGGAAATCGTAATAGTTATTCCAGAGGACCGAATTGGCATTGGTACCGTTTTCGCTGTAGTGCTCGGCATGGACAACCACGCCCAATTTGGCCGGCTTAACATGACGAAAGACGGATTGACCGATACCAGTTGAGCGGTCCAGAAGGACTAGGTCTTCTGAGGTCAACTCCAATCTTTCCATAAAGTAGGCCACCAATTCCTCTTTGGAATAAAGAATCCGATTTGGGAAACGGTAGAAAGGTTGGTCCCCATCCGTGATTTCATCGTAGGCAAGGCTTCCATCAAGATTATAATAGGAGCGCTTGTAGAGCTTGGCCGCATTATCTTTAGGGGCATAAAATTCCGTGAAAGACAGGGTCTTGCCATTGTTATAGAAATCCTTGCGGACCAGATTGCCATTGGAAACGAACTCAATCCGATGGATAATTTCCTTGCTATGACGGCAATAATAGGCGGTCGCGAAATCCCGATTGCCAAAATAGAAACGCACCAACTTATCTTCGCGGTCAACCTTAGTAATTTCTCTAGTAAATTGAGCCTTGAGGTCACTTTCGGTCAGGGTCGTTGGGGCCGGCGTCTGGTCGGTGAAATAGTTGTACATCCAGATAATTTGGTCGTCGCTAAAACCGACATTGCGGGTCATGTCAATAATATTATCCTGGCTGAAAAAATCGGTAAAGACAAACTTGGCCTCCAGACCAAGATTTTTAAAAACTTTGGAACGGTAGGCTTGGGCATACTCAACTCCGCTGGAAGCCCAGCCAATTCCTAAATTGATATTATAAACTGTCATAATGACCTTTCTAATACTCGGTGTCAATTGAAACTTGGGAGTGGGACTCAATCATGATTTTGTCAAATTGATTTTCCCTCGCTCTCTAATTTTAAGGCTTCGGGCCGAAATAGTCCACTGGACTAGACACTCCCACCCCCGCACAGTCGACTTGGTTTTCTCCAACAGTCTGGGAGACTGTTAGACCTATCACTTGCATAGCAAGGGATAAGGACGCCCAATCAACCACTGCGCCAAACTGTCTGATATAGAAAAAGTAAAGAGATTAGAACCTTTTGTCCCAGTCTCATGTCACTAGAGTCTGAAAATTCGATTGCTTAAGAGTCCTGTATTTCTCTGACTAGCTAGGCTAGGTAGAAAAGCATTTGCTAGTACGAGTCCTCCAATCATCAAGGTCGAAAAATCAAGACTAGGAGCTTTTCTTTCGCACCCTCCATGATACCATATTTCCAATAATTCTGCCTTCCTTCAAGAGGTCAGGAAAAATATCAGGAGTGCTAAAAAGTTTAACAAAAGCTGGACAGCGTGACGATCTAGTGATTGAGACAAGATGGCAACTGGGAAGCCCAAGTGAAGAACACATTTAAGCTGGTCGAGAGATTTGCTAGTTGGGAACTCGGTCCAGACTAGTCAAAAGGACCTTCCTGACAAAGCCAGCTTTTTCATGTTTCTGACCGATTAATCCAATTTCTCTACCACGACCTCTTTACCGCCCAGCAAAATCAGGTATTTCTCAATTCTTGTTTGGTCGAAGGATTTACCAAGGGCCTGGGCGTAGAGTTTCATTTGGTCTTGGTATCGCTGCACTAGTTCAGAAGTACTTTGGTAATGGTCAGTCTTATAGTCAAAGAGAACGATGTGGTCCTCATAGCGGATATAGCCATCAACTATCCCACGGATGACCATTTTTTCATGAGACTCCCAATCTTCATAGAGCATGGCAAAGGGAGCTTCCCTGACTAGCCTGTCTCCCTGGCTCATGATTTCCTGTCCCAGACTGTGGTGACGGAAGAATTCCAATAGATTGGTCAGGTTGATGCGTTGTTTGACAGCGGGTTCTGCCTGGACCTCTTTCAGGGTCGCCTGCAGGTCAGCCAGGCTGAGATTAGGATTAATGGGCAGTCGCTGCATGAGCTCATGGGTGGCAGAACCGATTGCTGCTCCTGTCACCCGCGACTCTTTTCCAAAGCTTGGCAGGTCAAATTTAGGCTCCAGAATCCGTTTTTCCATAATATCCAGGCCCTGATCCTCCATGACAGGCTGGTAGAATTTCTTAATTTGGCTGGGTGTTCGAACGGTTGGCAGATTGATAGCCGCCTGGTATCGATGATTGAGCTCTTCAACAGCTTCCAAGGCATCTAGGGCCTGCTTGATATCGTCTGACTGACGATTCTGACTCTGGTCATCCACATCTAAGGGGAGACTGGGCTGGAGGGGAGTCAACTGGTCCAGGTCTTCTTGACTCACAAAATTCAGGTCAAAAGCCAAATCAGCTTCTGGAAAATTTTGTTTTAAGGCTAGAAACCAATCTTGAAAACTAATCCACTTTTCCCGTCCAGCGAGCGCTAGGTGCTCTTGGTCTCGGTAGTTTTCATACTTTCCTTGCAATTTTGCCTGACTGCCTCGGCCAACCAGATAAAGCCTGGTTTCCGCCCGTGTCATAGCAACATAGAGCTTGCGCATTTGTTCAGACAAGTCAGCCCGATGGAGGGCTTGTTTATTAGACAGGAATGGAAAGGTGTCAAAGGAGAGCCTGAGCTGGGTCAGCTTTTCTTGAGGAAAACGGTCGGCTACATTAACCACATAACGGACACCCAGACCATGGTCACGGCTGAGAACTGCCCTATTCTTCTCGTCTTCCTTGTTGAAGGACTTATGCAGATTGAGAATAAAGACATACGGAAACTCCAGCCCCTTACTTTGGTGGATGGTCATCAGTTGAATGGCATCCTTGGGCAGGGCGACTTCGACATCGGCCAGGTCCTTCTCATTGTTTAGAACCCGGTCAATCATATTGATGAAGCGAGGCAGGCCCTTGAAGCCACTTTTCTCAAACTGGTTGGCCCGTACAGTCAAGGCATAGAGATTGGCCTGCCTTTGTTGACCATTGGACAGGGCACCAACATAGTCATAGTAAAATTTATCCTCGTAGATTTTCCAAATCAAATCGTGGAGACTGTTGGTCTTGGCAAAATTTCGCCAAGCAGTCAAGACCTGATTAAAGGCCTGAATTTTTCCGTGGAGTTGAGCCGTAATCAGCTGCGGATTGTCTCCAGTTTCAGACAGGGCCAAGAGGAGCTTGTCGTAAAAATTACCTGACTTAGCCTGGAGGGAAATCCTCGTCAGCAAATCTTCTCCAAAGTTAAACATGGGTGACTTGAGCAGGGCAACCAGAGACTGATCTTGCAGAGGATTATTAATGGTCCTTAGAGTTTCCAACATGACCATAACTTCTAAGGCTTGAAGGTAGTGGCCGCCAGTATCTTCTGAAACGACTGGAAGGCCATAGTTTTTAAGGGTTGAAAGGATTTCATCATTCCGGTTCCTTGACGAAACCAAAAGGGCAATCTGGTCGAAAGCCACTCCTTCTTCTTTGTGAAGACGGATAATTTCCTGGGCAACCAGCCTGATATCACCGGCCTCAAGGAGGTCCTGGCCCTGATTTTCTTTTTGGTCTTGACTATCGTCGTAAATGAAAACTTGAGTCCGGTTAGCCGGAATGGCCTCAGCTTTCTGGGCATTTCCTGCCTGGAGCCAGTGACTCTGGTCATAGACCAGCTCACCAATGTCCTGATCCATCAACCGACTAAAGACGGCATTGCTGGTTTGCAAAACCTCCAAATGACTGCGGAAATTTTCCTTGAGCAAGATCAAAAGTCCCTGACTTTTGCCAACTTGGAAGCTTTCTGGTTGGTCATAGGTCTGAAATTTAGCCTGGAAAATCTTGGGATCAGCCTGGCGAAAACGATAGATGGACTGTTTGACATCCCCCACCATAAAGCGATTGTGACCGTTTGAGAGCAAGTCTAACAGTCGCTCCTGCATGTGGTTGTTATCCTGGTATTCATCAACCATTACCTCCTGGTACTTGGCTTGATAAAGCTGACGAATCTCTGGATTTGCCTCCAAAATCTCGATAGCCAGATGAGCAATATCCGAAAATTCAAAAGCAGCTTCACCCTTTTTTTTCTCCAGATACTGCTGGGAATAATCTGCCAGGAAGTCACGCAGCAGCTCCAGCAAGTCCAGTAAGTCAGGCTGAAAATCAGTCAGGAGCTCCAATGGTTTCAGGACCTGCTCAAGCTTGAGAAAAGGCTCAAGAATTTGCTTACGCTCCTCATTATAATCCTTGACAAAGGCCTTCAAATCCTCATCGGCAGTCCTACCGGCCAGCATGGTCAGATTCCGGCCGGAACTGATAGTCTGAATCGCCTGCAGATCCTGATAGAGCTGGCCTAGGTCTCCGTGTAGGTCAACTCTTGCCAGAACTTCCAAAAGATTTTCGACATTTTCTTGGTATTTTCCTTTTTTCTGGAATTCACCACGAGCGACTTCCAGATGGTCCTTGAAGAATTTTTCCGTCTGGTCTAGGGTCTCAGCTAGGCGATGACTCTTAAGGTAGGTGCTTAAAAAATTCTGAGCCTGGCTTTTGACATCCTCTTGATAAGGCCGCAACAGGACCTCCTGCAACCACTGCTTTGGATTAGCCGTTGACTGGCTGAATTGATAAATACTGTCAACCAGACTCCGAAAACTCCTTGAGTCCTTGCTATTGCCAATGAAATTGCGGACAAGCTTTCTAAAGATCCTACCATCCGGCCCTGTCATATATGCCGCAAAAAGATCATCATAGACCTCTTTTTTCAGACTCGCCTGCTCGCTTTCATCCTGCATAATGCGAAAATTTGGTGAAATCCCTAAACTATAGCCATAGGTATTGACCAATTTTTGGCTAAAAGCATCCATGGTGCCAATGTCAGCAGTAGCCAGATCAGCCATCTGGGAAGAGAGGTGCTGCTTGAGCTCCAGATCTTGTGAAGCCGCGATTTCCTCTTCCAACCTATTTTCCAGACGCTCCTTGAGCTCCCCTGCTGCCTTGACGGTAAAGGTGGAGATGAAGAGCCGATTAATAGCGACACCGCGCTTAAGCATATCAATAATCCGCTCAACCATGACGAAGGTCTTGCCGGAACCCGCCGACGCTGAAACGAGAATATTGGTCCCGTTACTATAGATGGCCTGAATCTGCTCAGGTGTTCGCGCCAAGTGCTCTTGAGACTTGGCCCGCTCAGGCTCTCTTTGTTTGAGCTCTTCAATAGCTGCAAAACTTAGAAATGCTGGAAAGCTCATCAAGCTTCACCTCCTTGCTCTTTCATTTTTTCTAAAAGCTGATCCCGACTGGCCTTGGTAATCTGTCGGGCATAGCGCATATGGTGGTCTGCTTCAAAGCCAGTAATGGTCTTAAACTGTTGTCCTTCAACTGTCCTGCGATCCACGGTATAAGGATTGATAGCAAAATGACCGGACACAATGGTCTTTGCGGCCTGACGGTAGAGTACCTTGGTATAGTCCAGCAGCCAAGCGATTTCCTCCTGACTAAAAATCCTAGCGGCACTCGTATTAAAATAGGGCTTCAATTGACTGGCCATTTCCTTAACATAGAGCCCTTGATACTTAAAAAGCTTCGTAAATTTTTCCAAACTTTGGCCAAAGCTTACTACATCACTAAATTTGAGCTCAGGATTTTGCAGATGGAGATAACCAGCCCCAAAAATCTCAGCCTGATAGTCCATAGGCATGGATTCCTTGAGGGCCAAGATATAGGTCAACAATTGTGGACTGAGACCATTGTAGAACTCCTCCAGACTAAATTTTTTGTCACCAGATTTATAATCAACCACACCCAAACTGTCGGAATCAACCAATTGGTCCAGTCGATCAATTTGACCACGGATTTCTAACTGACGCTCCTGGTCCAAGGGCATCTGCAAATTAAAACCAAGCTCTAGGGCCTTTTGATCAGCCGACGTTTTTTGCCAATTCTCTTGCCCCAAATAATGGCGAGCCTGGGCCTTATCCAAGACCCGAACCAGAGGATTGTTGCGCAAAATCGGTGTCATACCTTGGGCAATTCCTTCAAGAATTTCCCGAGAAAAGACGGCCTCTTGATCATAAGAATAGAGCTGCTTAAAGGTGGCCTCCTGCTTGACTTGAAGCAAGGTTTGATCCAAAATCTGGTCAAAATCTGCACCATCATCCAGCTTAGTCATCAAACGTTCAAAAACACGATGGAGATAGATGCCGTGGTGACGGAAATCAGGATGAATGGAGTCCTCCTCTTGCAAATTCAAAACCTTCTGCAAGAAATAGCCGTATTGATTGTTGTAGAAGGTTGTCAGGCTGGAAGCTGACAGCTTCAAAGGCTGGTCAGCTGGGTAGAGCAAATCCAGAGACTCCTGAGAAAGAGGCTCAACCGACAAGTTATCACTAATGGTAGGAATATGGATATCGGCCTGGGCTAATTTTTGCCGCAAACGGCGAACCATAACCGCCCAGAAGGTAGCCTGGTCCTTGTCCAAATCCTCATTTTGATTAAGCTGATTGGCCTCAATAATTCTTGATAAGAGGGCCTTGTAGGTTCCCAAATCACTCGGCTTGTCTCCAAAGCCTTGGGCTTGTTTCAAAACAGGCTCAAAACCAAGATCAACCAGTTCCTGCAGATAAGGAGAAAGCTGATCCTGATTGTCAGCATAGATTTGCGGTGCAGACAGTATCAGCCTTTCAGTCGCCGAATTCACTAAAGAAATCATGACCGAGTGGAACTTTTTAACATCTTCCAGACCGGACAAATCAAAATGTCCCTGAAGATCCCGATTAGCCAAGCTTTCATTGAGTTGCTGGCGCTCTTCATCTGTTAAGAGGCCAGTCGTTTGACTCAGGCGGGGAAAGTTACTGGCTGTAAGACCGATAGCAAAGACATAGGAACTGGAATGGGGCTCAATCAATTTGTAGTCCTTAACATTGACCACATCCAAGGTAGCTGGCACCAACTTGAAAGTGCTGGCTGCCATGCCCTGTCCCAACAGGGCCAGGAAATCATCTAGAGACAATTTGGTCTGACCAAAAATTTCCTCAATTTCATTCAGAAGGTCGCAAAAAGATTGCCAGACCTCCCCTTCTCTTTCAAGCACACCCTCTGATTTGCCTTTAGCCAGATTAGCCATATTGTCTGGTAAGTCAATAAGTTCTAGGAAAGGAAGAAATTTATTGGCCAGGAGATTCTTAGCCAGCAGGCTCCGACTTGAAAAAAGCTCTAACAAGGGCTCCATGACCACTTGACGGATCTGATTGAGAGCGTCCAAATCATATTTTTCAATAGCCTGACCATCCTCATTGACGCCAGTCTGGATATTAGCTGTGAAATCCTGCTTGAACTTGGCCTGACCCTTGATATCTGCATACCTAACATACTGCTCGAATTTATCAATTTCAGTATCAGTCAAATCCTTGAAAAGGCCGGATTTTAGGAGGTTAAGCAAATCCTCAGCACGAAAATTATAACGTTTAATTCGCTCCAAACTTTCGACAAAATTGACCAGAGGATGGTGACTCATGGCCTCTTGCTTACCCAAATAGTAGGGAATATCATACTTGGAAAAGGTCTTGCCAATCTGCAATTCATAGGCATCCAAGTCTCCCAGCAAGACCAAAATATCCTTGTAACGGACACCTTTATTGAGGAGACTGCGGATGGAGCGAGCCAGCTCTTCGACCTCTTCCTTCTGGTTGACGACCTCCCAGATAGTTAAGACTTGCTTATCTGCTGCCGAAATCTCAGGCAGCTCACTAGAGAAGTCCCACCGAGCTTCCAAAAGAGCTGACAGGCGAGCCAGACTATCATTTTGTTTCTGACCCAAGATTTCTGCCCGAACACCAAACTTTTGTCCCAGATCCAAAAGAAATTCGACATTGGCTTGGTAGAGATTGCCGACCAAGAAACTAGACTTATAAGCCTTGTGACTAGCATAGGTCCCGATGACAATTTCCACGCCTCTATCATGAAGGGCGGTCACTAAAGCTTCTTCTTCGGCTGAAAAACGACTAAAGCCATCAACAATGACAACCAGATTTTTCAAGTCTTGGTCCAACTGTCCACTATCTACATGGTCCAAGAATTGAGCAATTTTTGTTTGTGACTCAAAATTTTCCTCCTGCAAGGCCTGATAGAAGGCTGAAAAAATAGTCAGCAAGTCCTGGTACTTGACCTCCGACTCCAAATCCGCCAAATCGCTGATGGTCAAATTAGATCGCTGCAACTCTTGGTAGATCTCCACCAACTGCTGGATAAAATTAGAATCCTTTCGCAGACTGCCATAAATTTTCAGGTCATCATCTTCAAATTGGGACAGCACCCGAAAGAAAATCATGGCCAGACCGGTTTCGGTTACCGGCTTTTTATTAGAGACATCATTGAGCACAAAATAGCGAGCCATCTGAGCAAAGCGCGTGATAGTAATGTTGAAGGATGCCTCTTCTGGCAGGACCTCCAAAACCCGCCGCTCCTTCTCAAAGGAAAGAGAATTGGGGGCAATATAAAAGACTCGCCGTCCGGCCCGGGCATATTCCTGAGCTAGCTGAGCCAATTGGTCTGTCAGATGATTTCGAATATCGGTGTAAACTAATCGCATACCTTCCTCCAAGAGTATAACTAGCTACTATTATACCATAGTAAGCCCTATAAAAAGAGGCCCGGGTATGAGCTCAGCCTCTACTTTTCTATTAAAACCAAGTTAGCACATCAAATGGAATTTATGAGTAAATTAACCAGCGACTTTAGAACAATATAAAAACATTTTGGAAAAATGAGCCTCCGTCAGAACCCGATTTATTCTACTTCAAGCTCTTTATTGTAATAGGCCACTAAATCAAAAAGATTTATCCGTCATTTCCTGCCTCCACAAAACTGACATCAAAAATTTTCTTATAACCTTTCTCAACTTCTTCACCATCAATGAGACGTTTTATCACGCTAACAGCTTCTTTTACAATTTGTTCGACTGGCTGGCGAATCGAATCAACCCTATAAGGAGCAAATTGACTGTCCCTAGCACCATCAAAGCCAATGATATTCACCTTATCCTTATAGTCTGGATTAAAGGAGTTAATTGTGGACTTAGCAATTTGGGCATACTCATCAGTAACGGCAAAAATCCCATCAAAGGCAAGTCCATATTCATAATGAGTTTTAAAATATTCTATGATTTCAGATTGATAATTTTCATTCAAAGAAGCTTCAAAGATATCTACTGGAAATCTTTGCTCATGAATTGTATCCATAAATCCCTGAGTCCTTTGATCAGTGGCATTTTGATGGTTAACCTTTCTCCTGAGCAGCAAAAACTTTTTAGCACCCTTATCAATTAACTTTTGTGCAGCCAATACTCCTCCCCCGTAATTATCACTAGTAATCAAAGGAACATCATCAGAGATAAAACGCTCAATAGATACAATATTTAGCTGATTGCCGAAATGAATAAAATTATAAACATCAGAGTAGGACATGGTAATCAAGCCAGTCACTTGATGTAAGGAAGCCATCTGCAAAATCTCTTCTTCTTTTGTCGGATCAGCGTGCGAATTGGCAAGTATCATCTTATAGCCGTTTTGATCTAATTCCACTTGCATGTGATAGACAAGTTCGGAAAAGAATGGAGTCCAATTCGTCGGCACGATAAATACTACTGTAGAAGACTTAGAAGTTTTTAACTCTCTAGCCATTACATTGGGAACATAATTTAACTGCCTTATAGCTTCAGCGATTCTTTCTCTATTTTCTTTTCGGATTGGTTTACCGTTTATAAAATTTGAAACAGTCCCACGACTGACCTTAGCAAGTTTTGCCACATCATTGATAGTAGATTTTTTCATGATTGCATTAGTTATATGAATTTCGAATATAAGCCACTTCACTCAAACTATTTCGCAACTCAGTATCTTCAACTTCTGTCAGCAAATTAAGGAAGTGACTATAGTTATAGTCTGAATCAACAAAAGCATCATAGAGCTTTTGCTTGAGATTAAAGTCCATGTAGGATTGTTGCAGGCGTTCTTTTAACTCACTAACAACAGCCTCAAAGCTGGCTTTCTGAATTTTTACTTTTATAGAACGACCTGATGGTATTATAGCACTCGGATCCTCAATTTCCCAATCTAGACTTTGAGCAGTTTCCTTCCAAGAATACTTGGTAGTTGCCACTTTATCTCCTAGATGTTCATGAAGATCAAAACTAACGTCTTGACCAGGAAATACTTCTATCTCTATATTTTTAGGTAAGACTTTCGTATCAGACATATAGTCAGGATTCGTCACCACGATACTTCCTTGTCTCACAAATACAGGTAGTGTGTCTATCTTTCTATAGGTCTTTAGACGTGTGGCTCCATCATAAGGTAGATGGGTGAAATAATCTACCCATTTTCCTTCGGGTAACCAAGTATCACTAGAGGCAGTTTGCGTTGTTTTATCATGTGGTTTAGTTATTGGCGAAACCAACATAGATGGGCCAAATGCGTACTCATTCTTAGCTTGGTAAGCTTCTTCATTATCTGGCCAAATATAATAAAGTGGCCGACAGATAGGAATCCCCTTGGTGTGGGTATCAAAGTTAGCACTATCAATATAAGGTAGCAAGCTATGTCGTAATCTCAAAAATTTTTCTTGTGATTCTTCAAAATCTTTGCGATAATTCCAAGGTTCTTTACCTGAAAAAATATTATTGGATGAGTGTAGCCTATTGATAGGACTGAAAACGCCAAATTGAAGCCAACGTGTTGCTAGCTCACCATCAAATGATCCTTTCATATGGCCACCAATATCATGACTCCACCAAGTATAGCCTACATTAGAGGCAGTGCTAGTAAAGTAAGGTTGGAAGTCTAATGAGTCCCACGTAATGACGGTATCGCCCGAAAAACCAATAGGATAACGATGAGACCCTGGTCCTGCAAAACGACTAAGAATTAGCCCATCACCCTTACCTTTTTTATTATCTTTATAGTGGTAATAATTTAGCAACCAGAGAGGATCCATCTTTTTTGGATCTCGCGCAATTCCTTGTTGCCAGTCCAACCACCAAAAATCAACACCTTCTTTTTCCAAAGTATGGTGAACCTTTTCAAAATAGGCCTTTCTAAACTTGGGATTTTCTAAGTCAAATTTCGCGGGTTCATCATTTTCCGTATCCAAACCTAATTCCTTCGCGACTGCTTGATACTGATCCTCAAAGGCTCTAATGCCAGCTGCAGGGTGAACATTTAATGTAACTGCCTTATTGTGGTCATGAAGCCAAGTCAAAAGTTTTCTTGGATTCGGAAATAAATCTCGATTCCAAGAATAGCCTGTCCAGCCTGAGCCATACTTTTGTGGAATATCTCTCTTGTGCCAATCCATGTCCAACACAGATACGCTAATTGGAACGTCCCTATTTTCAAAATTTATCATTAATTTCTGATAAGCCTTTTGACTATATGGATAAAATCTACTCCACCAATTTCCTAAAGCAAAACGAGGAATTAAAGGTGGGAAACCCGTTAAATGATAAAAATCGGTCAGAGCATTTTGATAATCTCTGCCATAACAGAATAAATACTCATCCACAATATCCTTTCGTCGGGCAAGGAAGGAATCACTTTCAGCCAAAAAGATGAAGTGTTGGGAGTCATCTAAAACACTAGAACCATTTTTTGACATAATTCCATCAGGCAAGGGAACTTCACCATTTGCACGGTCTAAAGTTCGGATAGTTCCTTTCAAATTCTTTTCATCACGATTACTACCAAAGTACCAACGATTATGATAGAGGGAACTAGATTTCTTAATATCCACAAATAAAGTAAGAGGGGATAAATCCCCTCCCTCATAATATAAGTGAAAGGCAGATGTAATAATCTCTAACTTATGTCCATTGTGGTTGCGAATAACTTCTGCATCAACATCTTTAAAATCACGATTCACTACCATTGTGGTAGGTCGATTTTCGAAGACCTTTTCCTTATCTTCTTCTATTCTCAAGAGAGATTCGGTAAGGATTGAAAATCGTATAGTATTTTCTTCTACAACTATTGTCACGATTACTCATCCTCCCCTCCTTGTTCTAAGTTTAATTCATTAACATAGACAAGAGAAGTGCGTGCCTCTTCAACTAAGCTTCTCATTTCCTCATTCGACAAGTAAGACTCTGATGGCTTCAAGACTGTTGATAATACAATTGGTAAATTCATTCCTGTAATCAGATGTGTATGCTCTCGCAGACGGTAGGGAAACAATTTTTGATTGACCGAACCTGATAACAAATCCGTGAAAATTAACACTTCAGTTTCTTTTGGGAAGCCTGCAAATAGTTCTTTAATCTTTTGATCAATTGCCTGACCATCCACGTAAGCATCTAAAGCCATCAAATTATCTTGTTCGCCAGCCAAAAACTCTATACTACTTTTTAGGCCTGAAGCCATATGATTATGAGAAGCTAATAAAATCTTTCTATCCACTGTATTTCCTTTCTATTTATTAGGCATAACCCCTAAAATACCAAAGTAAGAACTAGCTAAAGAGAAAACAATAATAGCAATAATAATTTTTGTAGGCGTCCACCATTTTGACTCCAGCATTTTATAGACAATATAAGTCAAGATTGCTGCTAAAAGGGAAGGCATGATAGCATCTAAAATTTTATCTTGAACTGGTAATTTTACCTTGCCAGCAACAAATGTTAAAGGAGTATAAACCTTAACTACGGTAGAAACCAAGGCACCTACTACCATCAAACCAAAGGAAGACATGGCATCAGTAAAGATAGATAGCTTATCACTAAAATCTGTCACCAGTTTAACACCAGAAGTATAGCCTAGGTCAAAGAGTTTAATCCGAATCCAAAATAGAATAGCTCCAACAATAATCCAAGCAATAGCTCCTAAAGGATTCCCTTTTATGGCCATGTAACCTGAGATTGAACCCATAACTGTTGGTAAAAGAACCCAAATTAGAGTATCTCCAATACCCGCGAAAGGTCCCATCAGAGATGTCTTCAAGGCTTGAACGGCATCCTTAGATTCAATACCATCTTTTTCTTCCATTGCTGTGGTTGCCCCTAGGATGATATTTCCCATTGCAGTAGTTGTATTGAAATATTTAAAATGATTATCCAAAGCCTCTTTGTATTCTTCATCCTTTAGATAAATCTTTCTGAGTAATTTAGCTAACGACCACACAACCGAACTAGCCTGACCAGATTCATAATTATATAAAGCAGATCCCATAAACATCCATCTTAAAATGGCATTATGACGGTCCTTTTTAGTAATCGTTGCTTTATTATTTTCTGCTTTTACCTCTTTATTCATCATAATCATCTCCTTCATCCGCCACAAGAGAATTTGCTACACCATTCTGCTTCATTGTTGACTCTTTCAATTGGCTTTGATAAACCACAATTGCAGCCGCCGCGCCAAAAATAGAAATTCCAATAATAGGAACCTTTAAGTAGGCGCTTAAAGCAAAACCAATAAGTACCGCCCAGAAATATTTCTTTACAGGCATATAGCGTAGCAATAAAGCAAGCCCCAAAACAGGTAGCATTCCACCAGCAATATTTAAACCATTGGTAACCCATTCTGGAATTACTCTCAAAATCGCTTTAACAAGACCGGGTCCTACTGTAACAATGATAGTAACAATAATGACGCTCTTTAGCATAAACATAATTGGTCCTGCCCAGCCCCAAAGCCGCATTTGTTTAAATTTACCTTCATGTACCAGCCTTTGCATTTTATGGGCAACAAAGTTATTCAGGATTTTAACCAAGACATCGAAGTTAATAGCTAATAATCCCACTGGCAGACCAACTGCAACAGCAGTTTCTAATCCCGACCCTGTTCTAATTGACAGGAAGGTTCCGACTAATGCAGCAAGTCCATAGTCAGGGACTGAAGCGCCACCTAAACCTGCTACACCCAAAGACATCAATTGAAAAGTACCACCAATTAATAATCCAGTACTGACATCACCCATAATAAAGCCGACCAGCATCCCCGTAATGACTGCCCAATAGTTAAATATCGTAATACCTAGGTTATCCATTACAACATATGCAGACAGCAAAACAACTAATATATCTTGTATAATTTCTACTGACATATTCTTTTACTCCTTCTCAATTAAATGTTTTACCTTTAATTGCTGATTCAAAATCAACAGCCGGATCATCAGGAATATATTGAATTCGAATTGGTACCCCTCTAGAAGCAATCTCCCTAAGGTCATCAACTTCCCTTTGATCAAGGTTTACAAACTTACTAATATTTGTTTTGGTTTCATCTGCAAATACAATTCCTAAATTAACACTTGGAATTTTAATACCAATATCGAGTAATTGAATCAAGATGGAAGGTTCTTTGACAATCACAAAGACGTCCTGTTGGTCATATTTGCCATTTTGGAAATTGTTAAGAGCCTTTTGGGTATCAATAATACTCATCCCGGTACCTACAGGTTTAGCCATCAACATTGAAGACTTTACCTCCGGCTGATGACTTACCATATCATCAATCACCATAAACCTCTTGGGATTTAATTGTGAATTCCATTGATTGACAACAATCCCATGAATCAACCGTTGATCAATCCTTGCATCAATAACCGTCATTTGAAAAACCTCCTGATATTAGAAAATTTAAAACGTTCTATCCGATAAAAACATGTAAAACAGAGTATTTTTATATATGTAAACGCTTTCTAATTTTATTTTACTTAAAACGTTTCAAGTTGTCAATGCCTCATCTAAATTTGTTAAATTTTCCACTCACTTCTGCAAAAGAGTAAGATCAGTTAAAATTTGTCTAAAGCTAGTGCAGGACATGGGCGCTCGCCACAGTAGCTGCCATTACAAGTCAGGGCCTTTTTATTCAACAAATCCTTTGTGCTTGCAAAAGGATTTGTTGAAATCTAGTTTTCGCACCACTCAAACTACATCAATGTGCCTAAGCTCATCATTGACAATACTACCTGCTTTCGCAAAGGTATATAGAAAAAACCAGCCCACTTCCGAGCTGGCTCACATAGCTATTCAAAAAAGGCATAGTAGTCGTTGAGAGCCATTTGACTCTTGGCCTCTTGATCCAGATCTTTGATGATTTTGCCCTCCTTCATAACAATTAGGCGATTACCATACTTGAGGGCATCCTCCATGTGGTGAGTAATCATGAGACCGGTCAAGTGCTCCCGCTCCATAATTTTATCGGTCAGCTCCATCAGGGATTGGCTGGTCTTGGGATCCAGAGCCGCTGTATGTTCATCCAAGAGCAGCAAATCAGGCCGTTTGACAGTGGCCATAAGGAGGCTGAGGGCCTGACGCTGACCGCCTGAGAGGAAGCCTGTTGGCGTATCTAGGTGTTTGTCCAAGCCATTACCAATCTGAGCAATCAGCTTTTGAAAATCATCTCGAAAAGCCTGAATTTTACGAGGAACCAGCCCCCGACTTTCGCCACGATACTTGGCAATGAGGAGATTTTCTGCTACGGTCATCCGAGGGGCTGTCCCCATCTTGGGATCTTGGAAGACCCGAGCCAGATACTTGGCCCGTTTTTGAGCAGGCAGATGGGTCACGTCGTCACCCAAGATATGGATAGAACCCGAGGTCAATATGAGGGTCCCAGCAATTACATTAAAGAGAGTGGATTTCCCAGCACCATTACCGCCTAAGATGGTGATGAAGTCGTGCTCGTAAATGTCCAGACTGACATTATCCAAAATGGTCTTGTCGGCATCATAACCATTGCTGACGGTGACGGTGGCATTTTTTAATTCTACAATTTTTGTCATCGTGATAACCTAACCCCCTTGAAGAATTTTTCCTTGAATCTAGGCACAATCAGGAAGATTGCCAGAATCAGAGCACTGAAGAGTTTGAGGTAGTTGGTATTGAAACCGAGGGCCACTACTGCCCAAATCAGAATTTGGTAGAGAACCGAGCCAATCATAATGGCGATAAACCGCTCCAGCATGGTCAAATTGGCAAACATGACCTCACCGATGATGATGCTGGCCAGACCGATAACGATAACGCCAATCCCTTTGGAAACGTCGGCATAACCGTCCTGTTGGCTGACCAGGGCACCGGACAAGGCAATGATCCCATTAGAAACCACCAGGCCCATCAGCTCCATATTATCGGTATTGATGCCAAAACTGCGGGCCATTTCCCGATTGTCCCCTGTGGCAATATAGGCCTGACCCAGGCGGGTATTGAGGAAGAAGATAATCAAAAGAATAACCAAAACGACGACAATGGTCCCTAAAATCAGGAGGCTGAGCTCCTTGCTAAAGGGCAGAAAATCCTGCAGGAGCCTGCGATTCAGGAGGCCCAGGTTGGAACGCCCCATGACCATGAGCATGATTGAGTTACAAGAGGTCATGACCAGAATCCCAGCCAAAATGGTGGGAATCTTTCCTCGAGTATAAAGGAGACCAGTTGCGAAACCAGCCAGACAGCCAGCCCCGACCGAAGCCAAGGTAGCCAAGAGAGGATTGACCCCCTGGGTAATCAGGGTAACGGCTACCGCTCCGCCCAGAGGGAAGCTCCCTTCTGTTGTCATATCGGGGAAATCCAGAATTCTAAAGGTCAGGTAAATCCCAATCCCCAAAATAGCCCATAAGAGGCCCTGTGAAATTGTTGAAACCATAAATTTTTCTCCTCGGAAGAAATTGTATTGTCGGTCAATAATAGCGACCAACAGAAACTAGTAAGTGAGCTAGGGAGTGGGACAAAAATCGTGATTTCGGAGAAATCGATTTTGTTGTCCCACCCCCGCACAGTTGATTAGGATGGCCGCTATCACTTGCTTAGCAAGGGATAAGGACTTCCAATCAACCACTGCGTCAAACTGTTTGATGTTGATAAAGTAACGAGGTCGAGACCTTATCTCTGCCTCCTAGTTGAACAAGCATTTGAATGCTTAGAGAAACTGCTCAATGAACAGAACACGTCTACACTTCTGTGAAAATAGAGTAAGCTTCCTAGGTGTTTCATCATCTTCGTCCGCTTCCCTAAGATCTTTGAAGTGCTTAACGCCCTTGCGACTCGTAGATAAAGCAGTCGATGATACTGCTTTATCGAAATTAGCCAGGGACATAGAAAGCTAAGATAATAGCTTTCGTAGTCACTCTAAATGATGATGATAGAGTGACTTTGTCCGTGGTATCTTGTTTATTTAATTACCAGTCCAGATTTTTTGGCATCCTTGAGGGTTGAATCTGGAATTGTTACATCCAATTGTTTGGCTACCTTGAGGTTGACGGCTGGACTGCCAGTATCGACTACCTTAACGGGAATATTGGCTACCTTTTTGCCCTTAAGAATCTGCACAGCAATCTTGCCGGTTTCCACGCCCAGTTGACGTTGACTCTGATAGACCGAAGCTAGGCCCCCTTCCTTGAGCATGGTATCGACACTTGGATAAATCGGCAACTTATTACTATTGGCAATGGAAACAACCGTCGTGAAGGCCGAAGCAATGGTGTTGTCCTGAGGAATCCAGAGGGCATCGACTTCCTTGCTGATGACATTCATGGTCGTGGTGATTTCATTAGTCGATGGGACAGCGTAAGTCTTGACCTTGAGGCCGGCCTTTTGGGCCGCCTGGCTGAAATTTTTGACCTGGGAAACCGAATTGTCCTCGCTACTAGCATAGAGGATACCGACCGTTTTGGTCTGTGGAGTCACGGCTTGAATCAATTTAACCGCATCGGCAATCGGTACCTGATTAGAGGTCCCCGTGACATTGCCCGTCGGATGTTTGAGATTGGTGACCAGCTTGGCTCCAATCGGGTCGCTAATAGCCCCCATGACAACTGGTGTATCCTTGCTGGCATTGGCCAGACCCTGGGCTGCCGGAGTGGCAATCCCGATTAGGACATCATTGTGGCCGTCAGCCAACTGCTTACTCATGGTCGCAATCTTGGATTGGTCACCTTCGGCATTGAGGAATTGAATCTTAACTCGGTCGCCAGAGTAGCCTTCCTTAGCCAGTTCATCCTTAATCCCTACATAGATTTCATCCAGAGCCTCGTGGGTGACATATTGCAGCACCCCAACCTTAACCGTGCGGTTGCCTTGGCTCTTTTGACCCAAGTGCCACTCATCCCGAATCACACAGGCCAGGGTAAAGATAATTAAGAGGGACAAAACTGCCCACAAACGCTTATTTTTCATAGGGTTCCTCCGTTAAATAACCAAGTTTAGGATAAAATCAGCCAGTTCTCAAAACTATAATTTAATGAGAGAGGGAATTATTCATCACTTGACATAGTCACTATTTGTCGCTTGACACCTGCAGAGAGGGCAAATCATCCAGAAAGTTGGGCTGAATTTTGGAAAAATAAAAGCCCTCACACTCCTTAAGGAATGTGAGGGCGTAGTCCACGCGGTGCCACCTCAATTGAAGAGTCCAACTTTAGAAGCCTCTCCATCTCTTCGTCTAACAACGACTAGCAGGATAGGGTGTGCTAAACCCGAGGACTATGTGTTATCCTCAAATCTCTCACTCATCAGTTATACCAACGAGCCACTTGTAACAGCCCAATGTTCAGAAGTCCTAACTGCTTGTTCACAATAACCACAAGCTCCCTGAAAGCTCTGACAACTTACTTTTCTGTTTAATATTATTATACATGTTTTGCAAGGGCTGTCAAGATGAATTTTCAGAAAATTTAGCGATTATCATTTTGGCGTTAATTCTCAAAGTAAGTTCCAGTTAGGTGGCCAGATGGGACAAGCCACAAGGCCTCAAGTTAACTAGCCTGCTGAATTTAATAGGCAGAGGTCAGGCAAAGAAGACTTGCTGTTTGTAGCACATCTTAGTCTGCCTTCACCCTAATCCGACTTGAGCCATCCGGTCCCTTGTCGATAAGGACCTGCTGCTGGATGGTGTCCTTCATTTCCTTGACGTGGCTGATGACACCGACTAGACGATTTTGACCAATTTGTTCCAGAACAGCAATAGCCTTGTCTAGGGTGTCCTCGTCCAAGGAACCGAAACCTTCATCAATAAAGAGGGTTTCAACCAAGGCCCCGTTGCTGGTATTTTGCACGACCTCCGACAGGGAGAGAGCAATGGCCAGGGAGGCGATAAAGGTCTCACCACCCGATAGCGAGGAGGCGGGCAACTCCTTATTATTGGCCCGGTCATAGATATTTATATCCAGACCCGACTGGCTATTGCCAGCCCCCTCTTTGCCAATCAAAAATTCAAACTGCCGATTGCTGAGGAGGCCTATGTAATGGTCGTTGGCATAGGTCAGAATCTCTTCCAAATAGGCCTGGATGACATAGGTTTCCAGCTTGAGCCGTTGACTGCCCGTCTCTGTTCCGCTAATGATATTTTTGAGCTGGGATAACTGGCGAAACTCTTCCAAATGGTGACCGGCCTGAGCCAGAAGCTGCTCAATCTCTGTCACCAAGTGCTCAACCTGATCCAGCTGGTGCTGGCTGAGAGCCAACTGGCTAGCCGCCTGATTAAGAGCCAATTCCGCTGCTTCTTTTTTCTGGGCAAGGGCTTGCAGGTCTGGTTTTTCCTGGTCAGCCAGAAGCTGATTGAGCTGGGCCAGACTGGCCTCCACTTGCTCGCGATTTTGCTGGTACTTGGTCAGCCAGGTCTGCAGAGTCACTTGCTGACCATCTGCTAGCTCAGCCAACCAAGCCTCAAGTTGGGAAAGGTCATGGGTCAAGGCGGCTGGGTCTGCTAGTCTAGCCTCAAGGTCTTGGCTCAGGCTATCCAAATCGGCTTGAATGGTCTGCAAACTTTCCTTTTGACTAGACAGACCTCCTTCTAGGCCAGACAAGACCTCCTTTTGGTTAGCTACTTGCTTTTGACAGCTGTCAAATTTCTGGCGGAAGGCCTGGTAGGCTTCCCTTCTCTGGGCAATTTCTGCCTCATAATAATCTGGAGTCTGTAAGTCTGGATGGGCTTGGAGGAGCTGTTTTCGGCTCCGCTCTAGGGTTTTAATCTGGCCAGATAAACTTGCCCTTCCCTCTTGAACCTTTTGTTGGGCTTGGTTCAAATTGGCCAGATTCTGAGCCAGCTCTTCTAATTGCTGGTCCTGCTTAGCCTTCCTATCAAAGAGAGCCTGGTAGCTTTGCTTAAGTTGGTCCTTTAATTTTTGACCAAGTTCTTGGCTATAGGTTTCCTCCCAGATAAAGTCAGGAAGGTAGGCAGAAATCTTTTCCTGCAAGGTTTGATAATTTGCCTCTAAGGCCTGAGATTGTTCCTGAACAAATCTCTTATTATCAATCAACTGACTGCTTAATTGGCTGACCTCAAGCTGCTGGGCTTGCAGAGCTTCCTGCTTCTGGGCCAGCTCTGCTTCCAAATTTTCTACCCTTTGAGAGAGATTGGCTAAAGCTCCTTCATCAACCGCTCCAGCTTGACTACCTGGATGATCCAGCGAGCCACAGACTGGACAGGGGCTGCTGTCCTCTAATTCATCCTGGAGCTTGGCTACCATCAATTTGAGCTGATCCCGCTTGCTAGCCTTAAGCCAATCCTGCAGAACAGCCAGGTCCGCTTCTAACTGGACTTGACTTCCCAGGCTCGTCGTTCTTCGCTCAGCGAGCTTCTGCCCTGCTTCCTGTAAATCAACCTGCTTTTCTAGACCAGTCGCCAAGTCACCAGCTATCAGCCCTTGGACCTCCTCTTTGACTGACCTTAAGGTAAAGAGGTCCTGGTCAGAAATCAGACTAGCCTGTAAATTGGCCTGGGCCTGCTGGACCTGCTGCTCTTGCTGAGCCAGGTCTTTCTGGTCCTTTTCTAATTTAGTCAGAGAGGCTTGGGCGGACTGCAGTTCGCTCTGCTCTTTAGCCAGAGTCTGTGCACTATTTAGAGCCAGACGCAAAGTCTCAATCTCAGCCTGACTGGCCTCAACCTGGGCCTGTTGTCCCTGCAAGCGGGATAATTGCTCTTCCAGCGGTTTTAGTTTTCTTTGACCTGCTGTCAAGTCTGCCTGCAAGCTGGCTATAGAATTTTCCAACTCACGACCAGTAGCCTGCTTGCTTTTTTCTTCCTTGACCAAATCAGCCAAACTAGCTGCAAAATTAAGCTGGGCCAGCTTGGCTTGCTTCTTTTGATAAGCCTCAGCCTGGTCCAAAATTTCAGTTTGGTAGCGGGCCTCTTGAGCCTGGCGGTCTTGAAATTGGCTGGCCAGTTTTTGCGCCACTTGATAGGTCTGGTCTGCCTGCTTAGCCTCCTTTTGAGCCCGAGCCTTTTGCTTTTCTGCCTCTTCCAATTCACTCTGATAATGTTTAAGGCGGGTCTGGGCCAAGCTCAAGCCTTGGTCGCCACTTGCTTCAGCAAATGCTTCCCTTTCTTGAATGGTCCAAATTTGGCTGGCAAAATGGGCATCTAAAGCCGTTTGAAACTGGCTCTGCTCCTGTTTAGCCTGGGACCATTTTTGAACCAGATCTTCCTCAAATTTGGCAAAGACCTGAGTCGCAAAAATCTGTCGCAGAATCGGAAGTTTCTCGCTGGTGGGCGACTTGAGGAACTGACTGAACTGGTACTGGGGCAAAAGAATAATCTGCTTGAACTGCTCACTAGTCAGCCCCAGAAGGTCAACGACCGCTTGGTTGGTCTCCTTGGACTTGCCTGCTAACTTATCAAGCTCCAAACCACCGACAGCATCTACGACCGCCAGACTGGCCTTGCTGGTTCCGATTCCCTTACCGCGATCCAGGCCCTTGCGCGGTTTTAAATCTAGCTCCCGCTCAAGACGATAGAGCTGGTTATGGTGCTGGAAATAGAAAACTACCTTAGTCCTAGGGTCCGTAAGCCCTGCGAAGGTTGACCGCAATTCATTGACAGGCCTATCGCTGGAGGTCTTATCATAAAGAGCATAGGTCATGGCATCGAAAATGCTGGACTTACCTGCCCCCGTCCGACCACTAATCAGAAAAAGATGATTATCTTCCAGACCAGAAAAATCTAGAACTTCCTGACGATAGGGGCCAAAATTTGTCATTTCAATCCGGATAGGTTTCATCAGGCTTCACCTCTTCCTAATAGCTCCTGAACTAGGGATTTTTGATAGGCCGAGAGCTGATCTCCTCCTGTCATTTCAGCAAAGAAGGTGGCAATCAGCTGGTCTTCCGCCAATTTTGATTTGGTCGGATTAAAACCAGCCCAACTTGGCTTTCTTCTAGCCCTAGTTTCCTTGATTCGCAAATCAATGATTTCCTCTCCATAAATCTCTTCCAACTGAGCCCGGACATTGATACCCTCCAAGTCTTTCCGGTCCTCCACCAAGATGTCAAAGGCAAAACGAGCTTTTTTCCTCGGGTATTTTTCATAAAAATCCTTCTGCAACAAATCCTGGTAAGAGGCCTCCAGAACCAAGAAATCCTTGTAGGGCTTGAGTGGGTGGAAGGTCTTGCGGACGCCTGCAACCGAAATCTCAACCAAATAGGCCCCCTTGATGTCCTGACGCTTGGCCTCATCCTTGTTGAAAATCAGGGGACTGCCGCTATAGACGATCCTTTCCGTCGGCGAAGCAAAGCGGGTGTGAATGTGGCCCAGAGCTACATAGTCAAAATCGGCAAAGAGGTCGCTGGTCAACGTTGCCAGCCCTCCAACGGTCCGGATCGTTTCTGACAGCATCTGCTCCCGCAAGCCACTATCATCCGCTCCCTTGCTGACCGCAAAGTGACTAACCAAAACCTGCTTTTTAGCAGGATTAAAGAGCTTTTTCATATCAGCGATAATCCTGCTGATGGCTTGATCCATGGTCGAAATGTCGGAATCTTGATAATAAATTCTGGCATCAATGGGATCGATAAAGGGCAGGAGAAAAATCTGTACCTCCTCCAACTCGATAGGCTGGAAACTGTCTGCTAGTTTAGAAACCAGATGAAAACCCTGGCGTTTAAAAAATTCCTGACCGAACTCCAGACGTTTGGCCGAATCATGATTGCCGGTGATGGCATAGACAGAAATCCCCGCCTCGAAGAGCAAGCGGTTGAGGGTCTGGTTGAAAAGACTGACTGCTTCAACCGGTGGTAGCCCCCGATCATAGAGGTCACCCGCAATAATAACCCCATCGACAGCCTCCTTCTTAGCCAGGTCGATGATTTGCTCCAAAACATGGGCCTGGTCTTCCAAGAGAGAGATGCCATTATTATTGAGCTGACGGCCAATGTGCCAATCAGCGGTGTGTAGTAGTTTCATAACTGTACTCCAATTTTTTACTAATACCCATCAAACTTCAATATCTGATTTTTTGCTATCTTACTCTTTCATTTTCAAAATAGCATCGATTTTAAAGATTCCATATCGTTAAACTTATTATAGCAAATCGTTGGAAGTTTTTAAACTAACAAGTATATTTTTATGATCTTTTGTAAAAGGCGGGAAGCAATAAAATTACTTTAGCTTGGAAGGTATTCGGTTAAACAATCTTGGGGGCTGATTGAGAAAAACAGGTCAACTGTACGGGACAGGACTGCCCTACCATCTGTCTGTATGATTATCATGGTTCGCAGTGATCGCCATCCTATCGCTTCGTCACTATCTTCCTAGATCTGGGTGTTGCCTGTGCGGGGATAATCGTAACCGACTAAAGTCGAAACGACTATCGACCTTTCTGTGCTATAATAAGGGAAGCAATTTCAAGAAAAGATGAGGAAATCAACACCATGTCATTTGATGGCTTTTTCTTACATTACTTAACTCAGGAGCTTCGCCAACAGATTCTTTACGGTCGCATTCAGAAGGTCAATCAGCCCTTTGAAAGGGAACTGGTCCTGACCATCCGCAATAATCGCCAGAACTACAAGCTCCTCCTATCTGCCCACCCTGTCTTTGGTCGAGTTCAGGTGACCAAGGCCGAGTTTCAAAATCCGCAAAATCCCAACACCTACACCATGATTATGCGAAAATACTTGCAGGGGGCTGTCATCGAAGACCTGCAACAAATAGAGAATGACCGGATTCTTGAGCTGACCATTTCCAATAAAAACGAAATTGGCGACCAGATTAAGGTCACCCTCATGGTCGAAATCATGGGCAAGCACAGTAATATCATTCTCCTGGACAAGGCGGAGGGCAAGATTATCGAGTCCATCAAGCATGTGGGCTTCTCGCAAAACAGCTATCGGACCATTTTGCCGGGCTCGACCTATGTCGCCCCACCCAAGACCGACGCCCTCAATCCCTTTGAAGCTCAGGAAGGTCGTCTCTTTGAAATCCTGCAAACGCAAGACCTCAGTCCCAAAAGCCTGCAAAAACTCTTTCAAGGTTTGGGACGGGATACCGCTCAAGAGTTAGCTAGCTATCTACAAGCAGATAGGCTCAAGAACTTCCGAGCCTTCTTCAATCAGCCCTGCCAGCCCAGTTTAACACAAAAGAGTTTTGCCCCTGTCGCCTTTAGTGACAGTCAAAAATACTTTGACTTTGCCAGCCTGTCCGAGCTTATGGACTACTTCTATCAGGACAAGGCCGAGCAAGACCGCGTGGCCCAACAGGCCAGCGACCTCATTCACCGTGTCCAAAATGACCTAGAAAAAAATAAAAAGAAGCTGGTCAAGCAGGAAAAAGAACTGGCGGCGACTGAAAAGGCTGAAAGCTTCCGCCAGAAGGGTGAACTCCTGACCACCTATCTCAATCTGGTTCCCAACAATAAGGACCAGGTCCAACTGGACAATTACTACACGGGTGAAAAACTGACCATTGCCCTAGACGTCAGCCTCAGCCCCAGCCAGAATGCCCAGAAATATTTCAAAAAATACCAGAAATTAAAGGAAGCTGTCAAGCACCTCAAGGGCTTGATTGAGGAGACCAAGCAGACCATTTCTTACTTGGAGTCGGTCGAAACCGCCCTCTCGCAGGCCTCCCTGGATGAGATTGCGGAAATCCGGGAAGAGCTGGTCGAAACTGGCTTTATCCGGCGTCGCAAGCAGGATAAACGTCAGAAACGCAAGAAACCTGAGCAATATCTGGCTAGCGATGGCAAGACCATCATCATGGTTGGCCGCAACAATCTGCAAAATGAGGAGCTGACCTTCAAGATGGCCAAAAAAGGGGAACTCTGGTTTCACGCTAAGGACATTCCTGGCAGTCATGTCATCATCAAGGACAACCTAGAACCTTCCGACCAAGTCAAGACCGATGCCGCCGAACTGGCCGCCTACTATTCCAAGGCTAGACTCTCCAATCTGGTCCAGGTCGATATGATTGATAATAAAAAGCTCCACAAACCCAGCGGGGCCAAGCCTGGCTTCGTTACCTACACCGGCCAGAAGACCCTGCGGGTGACCCCATATGAAGAGAAGATACAGGCTATGAAGATTAAATAAGCAGATACCGACTGGCCGAGGGGTTGAATTCGAAAAAAGCTGGAAGCGGATGAGTTAACCACCTGAAGTTAGTCACCCGAGAGCTAGACTAAAATTGGCTAGTCATGAGGGTTGGCACTCAAAAATAAGCTCGAACCGGCTGGTTAGCTACCAACACTCAAAAAATGAAGCGGAACCAATTGACCTCGGTGACAGTTCCCGAGAAGTAAGGCAAATGCCGACTGACTATCGGACGATTTCACAAAATAAATAAGCCCTGGCTCCTCGAACTCATATAGAGCCAAATTAAAACTAAGGAGTACACTCGTTATTAGAGCTTCTTGAACCGCTATCCCATTTCTCCAGACTTCTCTACCACCAGAAAAGCAAATTATGACAAACTACCAAACCATTATTTTTGACCTAGACGGAACCCTGACGGATTCGCAAACAGGTATTATCAACAGCCTGGCCTATGCCTTCAAGCAAATGGGCCTGCCCCTGCCAGTCCAAAGCCAGCTGAAAAAATTCATCGGTCCACCCTTGAGCCAATCCTTCCAAGATTTTTGTGGTCTGAATGATATCGAGACCCAAAAGACTATCAGCTACTACCGCCAGTATTTTGCGGATAAGGGTTGGAAGGAAAATCAGCTCTTACCGGGAGCTAGAGAGTTGCTGGCCAAGCTCAAGCAAGCTGGCAAGACCCTCTTGGTTGCCTCTTCTAAGCCTGAGGTTTTCGTCAAGCAAATCCTTGACCACTTTGAAATTGACTCCTACTTCACCGTCATTGCCGGTGCCAGTTTGGACGATAGTCGCAGTCAGAAATCTGCTGTCATCGCTCACGCCCTTAAAACCGCCAAGATTGAGGAACTCAAAGGTTGTGTCATGGTCGGTGACCGCCAGCACGACGTTGAAGGAGCTAAAGTCCAAGGCCTGCCTACGATCGGCCTCCTCCTAGGTTTTGGCAGTCGCCAAGAGCTAGAAGAATGTGGCGCAATAGCCATCGCCGAAAACTTTCAAGACTTGGAAAAAATTCTTCTAAATTAGAAATTAGCATTAATCCCTAAGCCGTGTGACTTGACTGTCATACGGCTTTCTGGTGATTTTGGACCATCACTTGACCTTTGGGGAGGTCACCAAGTCTCAGAATAATTCGCTGGAGCACTATGATTGATATCCTAATCAAATCATCTCACCCAAAATTTGCATTTCCCACCAATTAAGACTAGAATAAAAGCAAAAATAGGAGGTATCCACATGAAATACGCAACTAAGAAAGATTTCGACCAGGCCAACGCTTTTGGCCTAGGTGACAGCAATGAGGCTTATGCCCAATTCTTCATCGGCCAATCGGCCAATCCTACCTCAAAAATCTAGGAGCGACTTCTGATGGTCAGCTGGCCTTCCACAATGTTACTTTTGAACCTGCTTGTCGCAACAACTGGCATGTCCACAAAGCAACTAAGGGCGGTGGGCAGGTCCTCATCTGTACCGCCGGTGAAGGCTGGTACCAGGAAGAAGGCAAGGATCCTGTCGAACTCAAGGAAGGTTCTTTGGTTATCATTCCGGCCAATGTTAAGCACTGGCATGGAGCCAAGGCTGACTCTTGGTTCAGCCACATTGCCATCGGTGTTCCTGGCGAAAATACGGAAAATGTCTGGCTGGAAGAAGTTTCAGACAGCGACTACCAAGCCCTCAGCCAATTTGAAAAATAAAGGAGATTGCTATGACCATTAAACAAACTGCTGGGCGTGATCGTTTGGGAAATTTCGCTCCCGACTTTGCCCACTTCAATGATGACATCCTCTTTGGTGAAAACTGGAATATCGAGGCCATCGACCTCAAGACCCGTTGTCTCCTGACTGTGACAACCCTGATTGCCTCTGGCATCACCGACTCATCCTTATCTTTCCATCTGCAAAATGCCAAAAATAACGGGGTGACCAAAGACGAAATTGCTGCAACTATCACCCACATCGCCTTCTATGCAGGTTGGCCTAAAGCTTGGGCAGCCTTCAATTTGGCCAAGGATGTCTGGACAGACTAGCCTAATAAGTTTGACCAAAAGTTCTCGAAAAAATTCCCTCAAGAAAGCTCCAATTCTGATGTAATAGGGTTTTATAAACATAAGCCAAAAGGGCCTCGCTGGAAAAGTTCAGCGAGGCCCTTTTATTTATGTCCATTTGCCCAATCATGAGGGAGAATTTCTTCTCAGGGGCAAGCTCATTTCCCCTGTGACAGGGCTAGGAGATTACCGATATTGCAGGCCGTTCTTTCCAGATTCTGGTAGGCAGAGGCCAGGGTATTTTCCAAACTATCAACCTTGGAAATAATGGGAAAAGCTGCGACAATATTTTCAACCGGAAAATCAGGCAAGTCCTCCCTAAGGCTACCGCAAACAGCGATGACTGGAATACCAGCCGGTGTCCGTCTAGCCACACCAATCGGTGCCTTGCCAGCCAGAGACTGCCTGTCCATGCGACCTTCGCCGACAAGCACCAGATTGGCCTCCTTAACTTTCTGGTCAAAATCTAGCAGATCCAAAATGGCATCAATGCCGGAAACCAACTGACCACCCGCAAAGGTCACCAGTCCTGCTCCCATGCCTCCACCGGCACCAGCACCAGCCAGCTCAAAAACTGTCGGATTTACCAACTGATAAAAGGACTCCATAGCCCGGTCAACTTGAGCAAAGTCAGCTTCTGCCAAGCCCTTCTGAGCCGCAAAGACATAGGTAGCTCCTTGAGGGCCACACAAGGGATTAGTCACATCCGTAATAATGGTAAGCTCAAGTTTCTTAACTTGTTCAGGCACCTGGCTATCAGAAAATCTTGCAACCTTACCCAGATTGCAACCAAGTGGCTCTAACTTCTGGTTAGCTTCATCAAAAAACTCATAACCAAGACCCGCTGCCATCCCCAAGCCACCATCATTTGAGGCTGAACCACCAACGCCAATCATAACACGCTTAAAGCCAGTTGCAGCCAGATGGGCCAAAAGCTGACCCAGACCGAAAGTGGAAACGCTCAAGGGGTCCCGTTGGTCAAGAGGAATTTTAGCCAGACCAACCAACTCAGCCATCTCAACCAGTGCCAAATCATCCTTAACTGCATAGGCCAGCTGACAAGGCTGACCAAAGGGGCCAGAAACCTCTAAGTGCTGATAGCACATTCCAAGACTAGCCACCAGAGCAGCAACCGTCCCTTCTCCTCCATCCCCAAGAGGCAGGGAGACCAACTGACAGTCCAGTTGGCTCTTTTCAAAACCACGCGCCAAAGCTTCTGCCACTTCTTGGGCTGATAAGCTCTCCTTAAACGAATCCGGTGCCAGTAAAATCCGCATGCCATCACCTTCCAACACATTTTCTCACCTCCATTATAGCGTAAACCGAGTGGAAAAAGAAAGTGAAATTTTGTCTCCGCCAAAGCCAATCCAACCCAAGCTTATTCAGCACAAGTCGAAATTTCGTGATAGTAAAAAAGCCACTGACTACAATAAATGAGCTAGTGGCTTAGATACACAGTTTAGCTATCTGATTCAGTCCTTCTTAACTGGAACGAATTTCCAGGCTTGGGATTTACTTCCGTTACGCACATAGAGTTGAACATTAGTCCTTGGCTTCGCAATTCCTCCAGCAACATCCAACACTTTATCCTTATGCTTAGATATGATCTCAAAAAATCCTTTGACTGCACTCGCTTTAATAATCCATTGTTGACTTTCTGAGCCGTTAGGAGTAATAGTTGAGATATTATTTCCATTAAAGGCACCATTTCCATTGTCGTCAACCATTTTTCCAGAATATTTATGAGTGATAGAATAATAGCCATTATTGAGATATTTAACAGTAAAAATTTCTTTTGAGTTAGCTAAGTTAGGATATATTTGAATGTTAGCTCCATCCTTTTGAGATTCATTTTCTACATCTAAGGCCAAGTTTTCATCTAGTGCTGAAACAATATGATAGTCCCCATCCTCAATTGTTTGCTTAGCATCACTATCTACAGCAATAAACATAAATTTCTGTGATGCGGTTCTATTAGGACTATACATTTGTAGGTTATTGTTGTTAGCAATAATTCCATTAGAAACGTCTAATGCCAATCCTCCATTTTGGGAAATAATTTCGTAAGTATTATTCCCATCACTTTGCTTAATAATCCACTGCTGTGCACTTACTCCTGTATAGTCCCAAGTTTGAACATTGGTTTTATTATCCCTTGAACCTTTAGAAACATCTAGCGCTTTACCAGTAGCTTTGAAAATTAATTTATAGTACCCATTTCCTAAATATCCAACAGAAAAGATTTGAGAATCTTTTTCAGTATTTTGATAAAGCTGGACGTTAGTACCATTCTTAGAGCTACCATTTTCTACATCTACTCCATATTTAGGATTAGCGGCAAGTACAATATGATAATCACCATCCGAAATTGTTTTATCAGTTTGAGCAGCTAGAATACCAACATTATAACGTTTAACATCTGTCGTCGTCGCCAAATCCTTAAAATGAATATAACCTGTGAAAGCACTCTTATGAGCTACCCGTCTGTGATAATTATGGGTATAGCCATAATTATATTCCTCAATTTCAACGTTATCACCCATGACATTTGAAATCCAAGCAACATGTCCATAGGAACCATCATCTAGCCATCCAACAGAACCAATGGCAGGATTGTTGTCAACACGATAACCTTCCCGTCGTGCCCGATAGCCCCATTGGCCACCATTACCATAAGCTCCAGGAATAGTGAAACCATTGACCGATTGCAAACGCCAAGCAGTAAACGAGGTGCATTCACGATTGTAAAGTCTCCACGGATCAATCACACTATCGGGAGCTGCATTTTTAAGGTAAGCTGGATAGTCATCGCCTCTCGCAGCTGATACTGTATTAGCTGTCTTCCTTTCTGCGACAGTAGCTACCGAAGTCCTCTTGACCGTCGAATTTTCGTCATCTTGACTTACCTTTTGTCCCACTCCTGGTTTTACAGAGACAGCTTGCTTAGGGCCAGCTTTGGATTCGCTTTGACCATCTTCATTGGCTGTTTCTGAAACCTTCTCTGAATTAACTTCTTCTTGCCGAACATTTTCTTCACTCGGGCTAGCTTGATTACTTGGACTCTGTGCTTGTTCTGGGCTTTCAGCCTGGTCACTAGAGTTTTGTGCTTGCTCCTGATTTTCAGAGCTAGTCTGAGCATTCACGTCCTCCTGACTTGTTTGTACATCGCTAACCTCGCTTGCCTCCTGTTTAGTAACCAATCCGACTTTGTCTGATAAGTTTGTACCTGCCGTCTGCTGATCAGCTTGCACATAGCCCGACGACAAAGCCAGTGCTCCTACCGTTACCGTTGCAAGACCAGCCAAGTAAGCCTGCTTCCTGAGTTCATGCTTACGCATTTTCATTTTGTTTCGTGTCATAAGAAACCTCCAAATAAATAATTTTATGAAAAGAAAGTTGAACTTCTTTACATCTATTTATTCGTAAAAAAAATCCACTAAAATGAACCGCACCCCAAAATTTGGACAAAGAATCTAATGATTGGGGTGCTTTTCTTATGAAAT
>ERZ773028.172-NODE-172-length-57952-cov-12.814602_pt1 | contig 57952 bp, 49 predicted proteins | sample MGYA00511123_ERZ773028 | MGnify/ENA primary metagenome ERZ773028 (study PRJEB29015, sample SAMEA2738134) | human oral metagenome | biome: human oral; feature: human-associated habitat; material: saliva | place: China | collected 2206 ... | reverse complement strand
TTCTTAATATCGGTGAAAAATTCGTTATTGTACCTACATGGCGTGAATATGAAAATACTGAAGATAAATATATTATAAACATCGATCCAGGTATGGCTTTTGGTACAGGTGGTCACGAGACTACTTCTCTATGTATAAAAAACCTTGAGAAATATGTTAAAAGAACTGATAATGTTATCGATGTTGGTTGTGGAAGTGGTATTTTAAGTATCGCTGCTAGTTATTTAACTGATGGTAATATTAAAGCTGTTGACTTAGATAAGCTTGCTGTTGATGTTTCTTTTGAGAACTTCGCATTAAATAATCTTGAGAAAAGAATCGAAGTTGAACAAGCTAGTCTTCTTACAAAAGAAACTAAAAAATACAACATTATCGTAGCGAATATTCTTGCTCACATCATCGAGCTTATGATTGACGATGCGTACAATTTATTAGAAGATGGTGGTTACTACATCACTTCTGGTATAATCGAAGAGAAGAAAGATGAACTTCTTGAAAAAATGTTAGAACGTGGTTTCAAACTTGTAGAGGAAACTTCTGATAACGGATGGTATTCATTCGTAGTAACTAAATAATACAAACCTACTCTTAATTTTGTATATAATATATATGAAATTAGGAGTTTTTTTTAATATTACTATGAAATATGTTAAATTTATTTTATAATAGTAATGAAAGCACTTTTAAAGGAGAGATGTTATGAGTAATAATAATTCAAAGCCAAATAATAATAATAATAATAATAACAATCCAAATCAAAATACTAATCAAAATTATAACAACTATAATCAAAATGATTATAACGGACAAAATAGCTATAATAACCAGTTCAAAAATTATAATGAACAAGGTTATCAAGAAGGATACAATCAACAATATCAAAATTATAATAACTCAAATCAGCAATATCAAAATAATCAACAGTATGACTATTCTAATCAAAATTATCAAACTAATAATCAATATAATTATGGTAATCAACAAAACAGTGGTCAACAATATCAAAATTATCCAGGATCAACAAATAACCAACAATACCAAAATTACAATAATGTAAATAGTCAACAGAATTATAATAACCAATATCAAAATTATAATAACCCTGCTCAAAATCAACAAAATACTCAAAATAATAGACAATTCTATCAAAATAATAATAGACCAAATAATCCACAGGGATTTAACCCTAATAAGAAAAAGAAAAGTAAACTTGTACCTATAGTTTCTAGTATTCTTGGTGTCGTACTTCTTAGTGGAGGTGGATTGTACTATTATTCAAAATCTACTAATAAACCTATCTCTAGCATTTTTTCTTTTGGTAAAAAATCAGATGAAGAACTTTATACTCCTGTACTAGAGAAATATAAGAAAGCAATGGACTCTGGAGAGATAAAATCTGATTCAGAGGTTAATAATTTCGCAATCGAAAATTATAATTCAAAAGGAAAAAATAAAGATTACATCAAGTATGTATATTATGATATTGATGGTAATGGTAGAAATGAATTACTTATCTGCGATAAAGATAATCTAAATAGTCCTTTTGCGATATATTCTTATGATAATAGTAATAAGGTTAATTTAATTTACCAAGTTGAATCTGGTAATGATATTTCTAAATCTATATTCTATAATGATAAATCTATTTGGATACATGATACTACCAATAACAATGACACTTATATTGTCTATAAATTGAAAGATGATGGTTCAAAATTCGAAAAAGTTCACGATATTAACTTAGCCGAGTATAAAAAAATTAACAAAAAATTCAAAGATTCAATTTCATCTGAAGAGTTTGAATCTAAAGATGAATTCTTCAAAAAATATGCATTACCTACTGATAAAATTGATTTTTCTAAATTAGGTTATAAAGCATTATATTACTACAATGATCCTAATGCACAACAAGAACAACAAAATAACAATAACTCTAAAAAAAAAGATGAGAATAAAGCGGAATTTACTAACTCTCAATTAGCACTAATTGGACGTGTGCTTTTCTATGACTCTATGGATTCGCTTAACTCTTTACGCTTAGATTATGATACTGGATTCACAATGTCAGAAAATAATGGTATTTTAACCACTTCTTTAGGTACAGGTGGTAGTATCATACAGGTTGTAAAAAATGATACGGGTATTGATATTAAAATACTAGATTATGATAAACCAGCTGCACAACGTGATTTTAAAGTCTATAAATCTGTAACATATAAAGAAATAAAAGAAAAATTATCGAAAGAAGATATGGATAAAATTAACAAGATAATAGAAGAATACAAAAAAACTAGAAACTATGAAAAAGGACAATTTAATATTAAAGATTAATATTACATCTTCCTCACCTACTATTTGGGTGAGGATTTTTTTATCATATATTTTCTCATAGTATTTTGAAATTATTTAATCTTATTTTATAATAGTATTTAAATGAAGTTTATAGGAGAGTTTTTATGAGTAATAAAGATAATTTAAATAATAGTTCACAGCCAAATAATAATAACATAAACAATAATGCGAATCCTGGACAACAATATCAAAATAATAATCAACAAAATAATAATATAAATAATCTACAATATCAAAATTATAACGGTACTTCAAATAGTCAACAAGGTTACAATAATCAATATCAAGGGGTAAACAACAATAGACCTCAACACCCTTATAATAACCAAAATCAAAACTCATACAATAATTTTGGAAATAGACAAAATACTAATTATAATAATCAAGGTTACTATCAAAATACTAATGGTCAAAATTATCCACAAAGTTTTAATCAAGAAAAAAAGAAACGCTCAAAATTCGTTCCTATAATTTCTACTTTTCTTGGTGTCATTCTACTTAGTGGTGGTAGCTTATATTATTATTCAAAAACTACAAATCAATCTTTATCTAGTATTTTCTCATTTGGTAAAAAAGAAAAAGAGAAAGAAATTTACTCACCTATTCTAAGGAAATATAAAGAAGCTATGGATAGCGGTGAACAACAGTTTGATTATGAGGTTAATAATCGTGTAATTGAACGATATAATTCTAGTACTAAAGATAAAGATTATTTAGAATATAGTTACGATGATATTGATAATGATGGGAAAGATGAACTTCTTGTTTTCGAAAAAGATAATTATGCTAGTCCAGCAGCAGTTTATTCTTATGATGAACAGAGTAAAATTAATGTTATTTACAAAGCTGAAACTAAATCTATTCAACCTACAACTTTCTATAAAAATAAATTTATAGTAGTTCAAGACAACGAAAGTTCTAACGATAGATACACGATTTATCAGTTTAAAGAAAATGGTATAAGATATGAAATGGTTCATGATATAGACTTTGGTAAACCAAAAGATTTAAGTGGAAAATACAAAGATATAATTACTAAAGAAGAATTTGATTCTAAAGATGAGTTCTTTAAAAAATATCCACTATCTGGTGAAAAAATTGAGTTTTCTAAGTTAGATTATCAATCTGTTTATAACTCTATTACTGAATCTAGTAGTAGCAATAATAACGAGAAAGATCATGAGAGAAAAGTTGAGGATAAACCTAAATATACTAAAATGCAACTTGCTTTGATTGCTCGTGCTATTATGGCTGGTTCGACAGATCCTCTAGTATTACCATTAAATTACGATAGTTATTTCTCTATTCGTGCTTCTAAAAATGGTGTTGTTTCTGACTTCGGTACAAGAGCAAGTGTAGTTAGTGTTAATATTCGAGAGAATGATATTGAAATTATTGTAGTTGACTACTCTTCTCCAAATCGTATGTATGATGTTGCTAAAACTGTAACTTACAAAGAGATCCAAGAGACATTCAAAAAAGAAGATATGGATAGAATTAATAAAACTATCGAAGAATATAAGAAAACTAAAAGTTTTGAAAAAAATAAGATTGAGGAATAGTGGATACAAACATAAAGATGTTACATTAGTAAATAAAAATATTATAAAGGGGCGTCTCAACAAAATTGATTTCTTTGAAATCATGACTTTTGAGGCACTTCCTCTTTTTTTATAAGTTTCAAATAATACTTTGAAAATACCTAATCTTATTTTATAATATAATTGAATATACTTATCCGGGAGAAACAAAATGAGTAAGAATAACGATAACTACAATAATCAACAAAAGTCTAATCATAATAATGTAAATAACGAGCAGCAAGGTTATAACCAACAATATTCAAACTACAATACCAAAACTACAGTAATAACCAACAAGGATTTAATCAGCAATACCATAACTATGGTAACGGACAACAGGGATTTAATCAACAATATCAAAACTACAATAATAATCAACAAGGACTTAACCAACAATACCAAAACTTCAATAATAATCAACAAGGATTCAATCAACAATATCAAAACTACAGTAATCAAAAAAATCCTAATTTTATGAACACTCCTCAAAATCTTAATAATAACTTTAATCCAAACAAGAAAAAGCGTTCAAAATTCATTCCAATCATATCTACTATACTTGGACTTGTATTAATTGGTAGTGGTGGTTTATACTACTATTCAAAAACTACTAATAAATCAATCTCTAGTATTTTTTCTACTAGTAAAAATGATGATGAGATTTATGCTCCTATACTAGAGAAATACAAAAAATCTATGGATAATAATGAATTGGGAGAAAATTCTGAAGTTAATAAGTTCGCGATTAAAAATTATGAAGAATTTGGTAAAGAGAAGAATTATATAACTTATAGTTATTATGATGTAGATGAAGATGGTAAAAATGAATTAGTCATTGCTGAAAAAGATAAACCTAACAGTCCATTTGCCGTTTATTCATATAATTCAAACAAAATTACAGTACTATATCAAGCTGAGTCTAGAAATGATATTCCTCGTGCAAATTTCTATAAAGATAGAACTATATGGATTCACACGAAAGAAAAAAACTATGACAGATATGTCGTCTACAAACTAAATGATAAAAAAGATAAATATGATAAAATACATGATATCACAATATCTGAGAAAGAAAAAAAAGATGGGAAATATCTTGACACAATATCAAATAATCAATTCAGTAGTCTAGAAGACTTCTTAAAAAATAATAAAAGATCAAATGATAAACTAGACTTCTCAAAATCTAATTATAAATCAGTCTATACTTACAATGAAAATAAAAATAATTCTTCAGAAGATACCAAAGAAACATCAAAAGTAGAATACACGAATTCACAACTCGCTCTAATAGGAAGGGCTCTTCTAGCGAATTCAACTAACTTTGATGAGATTACTATTAACTATGAATCACCATTTATAATGTCAGAAGATAATGGAAAATTTTCATCAAGTATGGGAACAGGTGGCAGTACAGTTCAGGTTATCAAAACTAATGATGGTATAGAAATACAAACACTAGACTATGATAAACCCGTTGGTCAACGTGATTTTAAAACAGTTAAGAAAGCAACATATAAAGAAATTAAAGAAAAAATTACAGAAAAAGATTTAGAAAGAATAAATAGTATGATTGAGCAATATAAAAAAACTAAAAGTTATCAAGAAAATAAATATAGAATCAAAGATTAAGACACTTTTCTTCTATTAGGTCATTAAAAAATAAGTACTCCTAAGTAGAATTTCTACCTAGGAGTTCTCTTTATATATTTTTAATTATTTTTAATTATTTTTAATTAGCTTTTGGTAATTCAATAGCATTCGCTGTTGAACCTTTTGTTAACATATCATTTAAATTATCATAACTGATTTCAATCATGTTTGATAAAGCTTCATCTGTATTAGAACCAACGTGTGGTGTAACTAATACTTTCGGATATAAATCAACTAATTCTCTAACTACTTGATCTGAGATGTCGTCTCCGTTTTCGAAGTTTTTGAAGAAGAATGCTGCTTCATTTGCGAATACGTCTGTTCCGAATCCATCAAGTTTACCAGATTTAATAGCTTCTAAAATAGCTGCGTTATCCTGTAATTCTCCACGGGCTGTATTGATTAAGATTGCTCCATCTTTCATTTTTGAGATGAATTCTGCATTTACCATCTTATCATTTTTTCCTGGGAAGTATGGTACGTGTAAACTTACGATATCACATCTTTCTAATAAGTCGTCCATTTCAACAAATTTAACTACGTGTTTTGCTTCTTCACTTTGGAATACGTCAAATCCGTAAACATCAGCACCTAATCCTTTAAATAATTTCGCTTCAGTTAGACCGATTTTCCCTGTTCCGATGATACCAACTTTACAGTTACGAATTTCTTTACTGAACATTGTTCCATCTACACGAAAGTCATATTTTGATGTTTTGTTAACTGTGTGAGCAACGTGTCTTAGTAATGACATCGCTAATGTTAAAGATAATTCTGCAATTGCGTTTGGAGAATATCCTGGTACACGAGCAACACTCATGTTGTAATCAGCTGCTGCTTGAAGATCGATGTGGTTGAATCCTACTGTACGAGTAAATACATATTTAATTCCGTACTCATTCATTTTTTCAATATTAGTTCTATCAGCAATACAGTTACCACGCAAGATTACTGCATCCATTCCTTCAGCTGTATCAATATTATCGTGATTTAATAATTCTTCTACAAGTTTTAATTCAAAATTATATTTGTTTAGTTTTTCAAAAAATGGTACTTCATTTGGTCTAACACCATAACATACAACTTTTAATGTCATTTTCATTTCCTTCTTTCTTTATTCTTTATTGTTAAAAACTAGACGAGACTGCTTATCGGCAATCCCGTCTTTTCATTATTACCGATTATAAAAATCTATCTTTTATATTAGTGGAAAATTCCTAATGAACCGATAATTTGTACAATTACGATCCACACTGGAGTAAGTATAACTGCTCCTAATGTTCCAAGTAATGATGCATTAGATGCTAATACTGCATCTTTATCAAAGCTAATAGCATACGCCGCAGCTACTGTTGCTGGAGGAGTTGCCATCATAACAACGATTGTTCCTAAAGCTGTAAGGTAAACTGGTAAAATGTGTGTTACAGCTAATACCGCTAAGATTACGATATTAATAGCTGGAATAACGATAAGTTTAACAGCTGTGTAGTACCAAGTTGGTTTGTTTGATAGTGCATCTTTGAATGATACTGAACCTAGTGTAGCTCCGATTGCTAACCATGCTAATGGAGATGCTAAGCTAGATAAGTATGTTAAAATTTGTTTGAATTGTGGTAATGTTTGGTCAAGTCGTAAGAATGCATATTCTTTAACAACCGTTTGTCCGTCCTTTACAGTTGATACTGCAACTTGGGGTAAACTTCCTTGGAATAACCAAATGAATAAACCTAGGAATGTTGCGATAACGATTGGATTTAAGAACATTGTCTTAACATTTTTCATCGTCATTTTTAATCCACTCATTTTAATATATCCATATGAGTATAAGAAAATACGATATCCGATGTTAAAGATAGATGCGTAAAGTGTTCCAGTTGGACCATAAATAGCTGTTACTATTGGAATTCCGAAGAATGTTGTTGATCCAAAGATAGAAAGAACGCGCATTGTATCTTGTTGATCACCTTTAAATTGCATAAATAAAGGTTTACTAATAATAATTAAAACTATATATACTAAAATACCCCAAATTAATACGTTAAGACCTTGTTTTAAACTCTTTTCATTTATATCAACTAAGAACGAATTAAACGCAAGGGCTGGTAATGAAACTGTAAGTACTACAGAAGTAAGTACCTTCCCGATTGAATCATTAAAAACACCCTTTTTACGTAAGAAGTATCCTAATAAAATAATAGCTATACTTGAAATAATAGCGGTATTAATTTTTTGATTCGTCAATGTTTTAGTAAAAACATCTAAAAAATTCATAACTGTATAAACTCCTTTGAAAAAATATTTTAGTGTACTAATACACTTTTAAGACTTTTTAAGTGTATCATTATATAATAATTTTTCCAACATTTCTAAACTATTCAAAGTTATTTAATTAAAGTAAAAATAACTAGAAAAACCTAAAATAAGCTTTTTTATAAAACTTAAATTAAATATTTCTAGTTATTTTTTATATTCCATTATTATAGATAATTTTTATTTTTTGTCTTTTTCTGTAGCTATTTTTACTAATATAAAATTCGTGTTACATTGATACAGTTATAACAATTTATCAATCTTACTATCAGATACTACTGTAAATACTGATACAGGTCTTCCTGATGTGTAATACTCAGCATCTTCACTTAGAACATTGATGTTAACAAGATGATTTAAATATTTTCTAATTGTAATTCTTGAAATATCTAAAGCGTCTGCTACTTGTTGTGTTGTAAATCCTGTTTCTTGTTCTTTGATATTTTCTAATACTTTTTTCAATGTTATTCTAGATAGACCTTTTGGCAAGCTGTCTTCCTCTTCCTCTACTCTTCCAGAATTTAAGTAATCGTCGATTAAGTCTTGATTAATTTTCTCTTTAGATAATAGATCCATATAATCTTGAACTTTATCTATTGCTTGAGAAAATCTTTCATAAGTGAATGGTTTTACTAGATAGTCTACTACCCCATTTGTTAACGCTGCTTCAACTGTTTGAACATCGTTTGCTGCTGTAATCATTATTATTGGATAACCTTTTAATTCTGGTAAAAATTCAATACCTTGTCCATCTGCTAAATAGTTATCTAAAACTATTAAATCAATATCAGAATTTGCTAGAAACTCTTTCGCTTCCTCTATTGTTGACACATGGTTTAGGTCATTAGATATTTCTTTTCTTTTAAAATATTCTTTGTGTATCATTGCTACCATTGGATCATCTTCAATTATTAGTATTTTCAATTTTTTATTCCTCCTCGATTGGTAATTCTATTGTAAATGTCGTTTTTCCTACTTCACTTTCCACGTCTATTAATCCGTTATATTTTTTAACGATAGTGTCAACGGCATTTAATCCATATCCTCTATTTTCTCCTTTAGTCGAATATCCTCTTTCAAATACATTCTCCAATTTATCTTTGCTAATACCACAACCATTGTCATACACTTTACAAAGTAATATATTTTCTTCGGTATTTAAGTATAGGTAAACTATAATTTTCCCGTCATTTTCACCTGATATTGATTCCATCGAATTATCAATCAACACTCCAAGTATAATTAGTAATTCATTATATAACTCATCTAATCCTTCTTTATTTAAAAGCATTGAATCTGAATCTATTAATAGTGATATACCTTTTTGTTTTGCTTCTCTAACTTTCGCCAGTAGGAATCCTGCTACAGCTGGAACTTTAATACTTTCTGAAATATAACCTATTTTTTCGTGATAATCATCTTTTAAATATGCTATATATTTCTCCACTTCATCGTAAGATTTCATCTCTATTAAGCCATGGAGTACATGAAGTTTATTCATGAAATGATGACTCTGTTCACGAAGACTATCATTATATTTCTCAGTACCACTTAGCTCTGTGATTAATTTTTTCATTTCACTTTGGTCACGTAGAGTGATAACAGCACCATATAATTTATCATTTTGATAAATTGCATTTCTATTAACTAATACTTCTATATGGTTTAATACTATCAACTCATCACGACTGCTAACTTTATCTTCTATTACAGATTTAAAGAGTATTTGATAAAGTTCATCAGGAATAATTTCACCTTTTTTAACTTTTGAATATCCTGCTTTATCTAATAGCTGATTAGCGCTACTATTTTTCACTATTATTTTTTTATTTATATCAATCCCGATTATAGCTTCAGAAACATGATCTGATATTAGATTTTTTTCAATATAATTATATGCAATTTCTTCGGGTTCATAGTTTAGTAACACGCGCTTCAATTGTCTACTATACATTATGGCCATAATTATCGCCAGCACTATACCTATCATTAATGAAAATAGAATTTTTTCTTGTGAATGTGCGATTTGTTTCTCTACTGTTTTCTTTGTATAACCAACACATACAACACCGACATTTTTTCCATCTTCATCTTTAATAGCTGTAAAAAATCTTAATCCTTCCCCTAAATGACCAGATTGTTTACTATAGTGATCGCCAACTATAAATGTTGAACTAACATCTTCTATATTAGAAAATTTTTCACCTATAAACTCTTCCTTCGGATGACTATACCTTGTAAAAGTCTCGTCCATGATAACAACGAAGTCTGTTCCTGTTTCTTCTATTACCCTATTTGCAAATTTTTGAATCGCTAATGTTTTTCTATGATGTATAATATCGTCTTTCACCCGATAATCACTAGCTACTACTTTCGCAGTTGAATATATCTTTTGACGAATAATTTCATTTTCTCGTTGTTTTATATATTCTCTTACAAAAAAAGAAGTTACCAATAGGGATATGACTACCAAACTTGTCATTACTAACATTAACCTAGTTAATGTTCGTTGTTTTTTTTTCAAGTTTTTATCACTCCTCATATATTTTTAAAACTTTCTCTTAACATTATTAATTATACGGTAAAACACCTATATTTTCAAGCAAACACTATTCTTGTAAACCTTAGTTATACTTTAAAATATCAATATTATGAAAATATATTTTTATGATGTAAATTTACATTATAGATTTACATAAATAATTTATTTTTATGACATTTTGTAGCATTACGAAATAAATATATTTATTGATAGCATATAATATATTTATTAATTTACTATATAAAAAAATTTTAATCTAATTTATATTATTTTCACTTGAATAATTATGTATACTATGCTAGTATTTTAGTAATGCGAATTTTGCAGTAATTAGAAAAATTATATTATTAGGAGGTTCTTAATGGAGAAAGACGCAAAAAAGATATTTTGGTACACTCTAGCCTTCATGGCATTCTCTACGGTATGGGCGTTCGGGAATGTTGTTAATGGATACTCTGAATTCGGCGGATTAAAATCTATAGTTTCTTGGGTTTTAATTTTTGTTATATACTTTATTCCGTATTCATTAATCGTTGGTGAGCTAGGTTCTACTTTTAAAGATGCAGGTGGAGGTGTTAGTTCTTGGATAAGTTCTACACATGGTAAATTACTTGCTTACTATACTGGATGGACAATGTGGGTAGTACACATGCCTTATATTTCACAAAAACCATCTCGTATTATCGCAGCATTTAGCTGGACAGTATTCCGTGATAATCGCATTAGTAAAATGAATATCACATATTTACAAATTGCTTCACTAGTAATTTTCTTAATTGCTTTATTCTTAGCAGCTCGTGGAGTTAACTTAATTAAGAAAATGGCTATGTTAGCTGGTTCTTCAATGTTTATTATGTCATTATTATTCGTTGTTATGGCTATCACAGCACCATCAATTACTGGAGCAAAAACATTTAAAATCGATTGGTCATTAGATACATTCATGCCAACATTTGATATTAAATACATCACTTCGATTGCCATATTAGTCTTTGCAGTTGGTGGTTGTGAGAAGATTTCACCTTATGTTAATAAGATGAAAAATCCTTCTAAAGACTTCCCACGTGGAATGATCGCCTTAGTTGTTATGGTTTGTACAACAGCTATCTTAGGTACATTTGCCCTTGCGTTAATGTTTGATACAAATAATATCCCTAAAGACTTACTTACTAACGGAACTTACTATGCTTTCCAAACTTTAGGTAATTATTATGGTGTTGGTAACTTATTCTTAGTTATCTATGCAATAGTTGATTTAATCGGACAAATTTCTGTTGTTATTATCTCAATCGATGCACCACTTCGTATGTTATTAAGTAGTGCAGATGAGAAATATATTCCTAAGAAATTATTAGTTAAGAACGAAAATGATGTTTATGTGAATGGTCTAAAACTTGTAGGAGTTATCGTTTCTATCTTGCTAATTATCCCTATGTTCGGAATTAAAGAAGTTAATGATTTATTCAGATGGTTAGTTAAACTTAATGCTGTTACTATGCCATTACGTTACCTATGGGTATTTGCTGCATACATTTTCTTGAAAAAATCAGCTGAAAAATTCCAATCTGAATACAAATTTGTTAAGAATAAATTTGTAGGTATGGGACTTGGGGCTTGGTGTTTCTTCTTAACTGCTTTTGCTTGTATTTCAGGTATGTATACACCAGAAAGTACTTTCCAAACAGTTATGAATATTGCAACTCCAATCGTTCTACTTTCATTAGGATTAATCATGCCATACTTAGCAAGAAAAAATAACAAATAATATCTATTAAATAAGAAGTAACTTGAATCATTAGTTACTTCTTATTTTTTATTCTCTTTTTCTCAAACATAATGTGAACTTTATAATTTTTACAGTTATTTTTAGATTATATTTCCCCTCCACTTCTTGATTTTCTTTAAAAAACTTTTTATAATATTAATTATAAGATAACAAGGAGAAATGTTTATGAATAAAAATAATAATAATTCACCAACAAACAATAATAATCAAAATGATAATTATGAAAATTATAATCAAAATAGTGAACAAAATTATAATGAATATTATCAAAATAATAACCAATATTATAATCAAAATTCAAATCAATACTTTGAACAAGATCCTAATCTAGGAAACTATAATCAACAGTACAATAATTATAATCAAGAATATAACAACTACAACCAAAATTATTATAATAATCAAAATTATAACAACTATAATCAAAATTATAGTCAATATAATTCTCAAAGTAATTTTGGACAAGAACAATATTCAAATGATTATAACTACAACACTCAAAATACAAATCAGTATTATAATAATTATCAACAAGATAATTCTCAGAACTTCGGTTATTCTGAACAAAGTAATACACAGAATAACTACAATCAAAACTATCAACAAGATACTTTCAATTATACTCAACAAAATACTAATGCGCAAACTAACTATGAGCAAGATTATGAAGTGAATAATAATCAGAACCTTAACTATTCAGACCAAGATAAAACACAAGCTAACTATAGTCAAAGTTATCAACAAAGTAATACTACAAGTTCTTATGGTAGTTACAATCAAGCGTCTGCTTCAAATGAACAAAAAGCTGTTGAAAATTATAATGTAAATCAAACAAGATCAAATAATACTGATTCACAAGTAAATACTCAAACATATAGTTCTACTCAACAAGGTTATTCAGGAAATTATCAACAAAATCCTTATCAAAATCAAAACATTCAAAATAGAGAGAATATCCCCCCTATTCCTCCAGTTACGAATCCAAAGAATATAAACAATTCTCCTAAACAACCTAAGAAAAAATCAAAAGGGAAATTAGTCGCAAGCATCTCATCTGTACTAGCTTTACTATTACTTGCTGGTGGTGGATATTATTATTACTCTAAACATTCTAAACCAAAAGTAGTAAATGAGAATGAAATATATGGAACAATTATTCAAAAATATAAAGATGCTATTAACAATCCTGACAATGCAGATAGTTCTATTAATGTTGAAGCATTAAAATCTGCTCTTAAAGAGAAGAAAAATGATGATTATATTAAATATGTTTTCTACGATATTGATGGTAATGGTAGAAAAGAACTTATTATTTCTAGAAATGATAAACCTAATAATCCATTCGATATTTATACATTTGATAAAAAACATAAAGTTATAAGATTATTTAATCCTGAGACTATCGACAGTACTATTCTTAATAAACTTGGTGTCGATGGTTCTAATAACAACTCTGGTTCAGCTGTTTTTAAAGATAAAACAATTAGAATTAGAAAATTTGATAAAGATACTGGAGAATATAATTTCTTAAAATTCTCTAAAGACGGAGATAAACTTGAGAAAACTAATGTTATTACTTTCACAGGACTTGATGTTGACGATAGTAAATATAAAGACATTACTAATAACAAAGAATACAATTCTAAGAAAGAATTTAATGATGCTTTCCCTATTGCCGAAGTGATGAAATTTGATAATGAAAACTGGCAATCAGTGAAGAAATTCGGAGAAAGTTCTTCTAAAGATAACAATGATAAAAAAGAAGAGAAAAAAGACAATAATCAACGTAAGAAACCTGATAACTACGAAACTGCTTATGCTAGTGTACTAAAAAATTATAAAGATGCTATAAGTAGTGGTAAAAATGATGCTAAAGATGTTAATACAGTAGCTATCACTAATTATAAAGTTTTTGGTGAAAAACAAGTTGGTAATAGCTTCCTAAACTACGGATTCTTCGACATAAATGGTGATGGAATTGATGAACTATTACTATTCACTGAAGACAGTAAGGATAAACCAAATGAGTATAGTCCAATGGATGTCTATACTCTAGACAAAGATAATAAAGTAGTACGTATTACACCTGAACGTGTAAATGGAGAACGAATAACACTTTCAATAACTAAGGATAAAATTTTCCAAGTATATGGTTCAGGTGGTGCGAAAGTCCATGGATATACATTCTATAAACTAAGCAATGATGGTTTAGCTCTTGAAAAAACGGATGCTTTTGATTTCGATGCTGAAACTAATTCAAAAGTTTATAAGAGATCATATCCTTCTGGTAAAAACGAAGAAATCCCAGTAAATGATTTTAGAGATAAAATGGTAAATCCTAATAATCATATGAAATTTGATTTCGGAAAACGTAAGAGTATTTTTGATTTCAAAGGATAAAATATAAAATATTAAAAACTGTGGTTCTTAATAGTTCCACAGTTTTTTCTTAAGGTAAGGGACTGATCCAAAAGGCCTAAAATTTAACGAAGTTCATATGAAAATACATAGACGCAGTGGTTTATTGATATCTAAATTCGCTTTATAAAAGCTAATAAACCACTGCGAGAAGTGACTCTAAAAAATCGATTTCTCAGAAATCACAATTTTTGAGTCACTCTCAATCAAATAAAAGAAGAGGGGCTCTAATTTGAACCTCTCTTCTTTAATTATTATTCTAAACCTTCTACATAGCTATACGCACTTTGAGCTGCAATAGCACCATCAGAAGCTGCTGTGATTACTTGGCGAATTTCTTTTACTCGAACATCACCAGCTGCAAAGATTCCTGGTACTGCTGATTCTAATCTTTCGTTAGTTGGAATATAACCAGCTTCATCAGTAATTCCTAAATCTCTGAAGTCTTGTGTTTGCGGTAACATACCTACATAGATAAACACACCATCAGCTGGAATTGAACTTTCTTCTCCAGTTTTTACATTTCTGATTTCAATTGATGAAACTTTTCTTTCACCTTTGATTTCATATGCAACACTATCCCATACAAATTCGATATTTTCTTTAGCAAATGCTCTGTCTTGAAGAATTTTTTGTGCACGTAATTCATCACGTCTGTGAACAATAGTAACTTTTGCTGCTAGATTAGAAAGATATAAAGCTTCTTCTACCGCTGAATCTCCTCCACCGATAACTACCACTTCTTTGTTTCTAAAGAATGCACCATCACATACCGCACAGTAACTTACACCTTTTCCTGAAAATTGTTCTTCTCCAGGAACACCAAGATTTCTGTGCTCTGAACCTGTTGCAATAATTATTGATTTAGCAACATATTCTTTTTCTCCTGCAACAACATATTTAAGTCCGTCTTTTTCACCAACTTTTGTGATATTACCAAAAGCAAATTCTGTTCCGAATTTTTTAGAGTGTTCGAACATTTTTTCTGATAGTTCAGGACCTGTTACCATTTCATATCCTGTGTAGTTTTCAATTTCTTCTGTTGAAAGCATTTGACCACCTGGATATTTTCTTTCTAACATCAACACTGACATATTCGCACGTGATGCATAGATTGAAGCTGTCATACCTGCTGGCCCCGCTCCAACGATAATTAAGTCATAAATTTTTTCTGACATATTTTCCACCTTCTTTATTATGATTCTCTATACAAAATCTTCTTATCTTTGAATTTTGTATTAAGCACTACTAAGTATATCAAACTTCCTACCACAAATACTAGCGAAAGAACTTGAGATACTCTAAGACCTCCGATATAAAGTGAGTCTGTTCTCATTCCTTCAACAATGAATCTCTCTACTCCATATAAAATTAGATATGCTGCAAAGACTTCACTTTGAGCTAATTTATTACGTATTAATAATAGTATTACTAGTGCTATTAAACACCATAAACTTTCATATAAGAATGTTGGTTGGCGATAAGCTCCATCAATGTACATATTCTCAATAATGAAGTTCGGTATAAATCTGTTTTCTAAATATTGTTTAGTAACTATTTCTCCATATGCTTCATGGTTGAAGAAGTTTCCCCAACGTCCTAACATTTGTCCTACTAATAAGCTTGGAGCTATTATATCTAATAATTTGATTATCTTAACACCTCTTCTTCTAGCAAAAAAGTAAAGTACTAGGAATCCTCCAATTAAACCTCCATAGATGGCTATTCCTCCATCCCAAATAGCTATCATACTACTAAAGTCACCTGCATAATATTCCCATCTAAATATTACATAGTATGCACGTGCAAAGATGAATGCTATTGGTAAAGCTATTAGCAGTAAATCTAACATTGTATCTTGTTTTAAGCCACGTTTAGTAGCTTCTCTATCTGCAAGCAAGTACGCAAAAAATACTGTTGTTGCAATTATTATTCCATACCAATATACGGGCTTTGAAAATAGATGAAATGCAACTGGATCTAAGAATCCTAATATCATATTAGTTCACCCCATTATTCTTATTATTTTGTTTTATTTCTGCTGCTAATTTTGAGGTAAACTCTTTAGCAGTGTTAATTCCCATTTGATTTAATCTGTAGTTCATGGCAGCTGATTCAATAATGATAGCTACATTTCGTCCAGGTCTTACTGGGATAGTTTTCTTTTCTATTTGTGAATTAAGGATTTCTCTACGTTCATCTCCTAATCCTATACGATCGTATTGTTTTTGATCATTCCATGTTTCCAGGTGAATATTAAGTTGTAATCTTTTATCACTTCGTACCGCACCAGTACCGAATAATGTCATTACGTTTATAATACCTAAACCTCGAATTTCTAATAAGTGTTTTATAAGAGTTGATTCACAGCTTCCTATTAAATATCCTTTTTCAAGTTCTTTAATATCAACTCTATCATCAGCTACTAATCTGTGACCACGTTTTATAAGTTCTAGAGCTATTTCACTCTTACCTATTCCACTTTCTCCTGTTATTAATACACCAATACCATAAACTTCGATAAATACACCATGAACTGAAGTCGTAGGTGCAAAAACCTTTTGAAGATAATTAGTAATATTACCCATTAGTTTTGTCGTATCTTGTTTACTTCTTAATACAGGAGTATCATATTTATCTGCCGCTTCTTTAAGTTCTTCAGGAACTTCTAGATCACGTGAGATTATAATACATGGAGTTATTCTTGTACAAAGCATACGCATTCTTGATTTTTTTTCAATTTCTGGAATTAGTTTAAAAAATGATAATTCACTAGTTCCTAGAATTTGTACTCTCTGTGGTGAATAATGAGAGAAATATCCTGCAAGTTGCAAGGCTGGGCGAGATAGCTCTTCTGTTGTTATCTCCCTATCTAATCCTTTTTCACCACTAACAATTTCTAGATTTAAAATTTCTACAAGATCTTTAGTTGTAATTTTTGGCATAATTATTATTTCCTTTTATTTATTTTTGAATGTTCTAATTATTATTTTTCTATCATTTGTATTTAATATAAAATTAAATAGCATAATAATTATCACCAAACCAAATGCTGTCCAAAAAGACATTATCTCAAAATGTGGTGATAATATAAAAGAAACTAAATACACTAATAACGTCCTTACTAATAGTGAAAAAAGTCCAAAACTAAATATTGTTATCATTATACTAATCAACAATAATGGTCGAATCAGCACAAATAAAATCGTAATGAGCAATGCTCCAAGAAAACCATATACTGGATGATCAACTCGTAAACTTCCTTTAGTCAAACCAGAAAAGGCAATTACAATAAATGTATTTAATATGACCTTTTTTATTATAGGCCAATATAATGTTTTAAATATATGCATATTTTTCCTTCTTGTTTATTATTTAAATAAAGCAGAAAGTGAGAAACATTGCCCTCACTTTCTTAAACATTATTTTTTAGTAATTATTTTGAAAACTCTTCTGTAATTTGAGGAACTACTTGTTTTTTACGAGATACAACACCTTCTAGCGTCATAAAGTCATTTTCAAGAGTTTTTCCAAATGCAGCAGCTACTTTATCTTGTTTATTACCTAACACTAATACTTCTGAATCTGAAGTTAAGATATTTGTGATTACAAACACGTATGCTGATAATCCTTTAGAATCTAATTCTGCTTTAATAGCTGTTTCTAATTCTGTTTTTCTTTCTGCTACTTCATTAGCATCTACAGTGTTAATTTGAGCTACTACAAGTTTATCTTCACCTAAAACGAATTCTTTAGCATCTAGTGAAATTAAAGTTTCAGCAGTTTTATCAGTTGTTGAAGCCCCTGCTTTTAACATAGCTAATCCGTATTCTTCTAAGTTAACTTCTGCGATAGCTGCCAATTCTTCTGCTGCTACTTTATCACGTAATGTGCATGTTGGTGATTTGAATAATAATGAATCAGAAATAATAGCTGATAACATTAATCCAGCCATTTGTTTATCAATGTGAACACTTTGTTCTTCATAGATTTTTTTTAGGATTGTAGCTGTACATCCTAGTGGCTCTGCACGGTAGTAAAGTGGAGCTGCAGTTTCGAAGTTAGCGATACGGTGGTGGTCGATTACTTCACGAATTACCGCTTTTTCAATTCCATTAACTGATTGTTGGAATTCGTTGTGGTCAACTAAAATAACTTGTTGTCCTTCTGCTACTTCTTCAACTAAACGTGGTTCAAAAACGTTGAAATGCTCAAGTGCATATCTAGTTTCGTCATTGATTTCTCCAAGTCTTACAGCTTCTGTATCCATTCCTTGAATTCTTTTTAAGTTGTTGTATACGATACTTGAACAAATTGTATCAGTATCTGGATTTTTATGTCCAAAAATTAAAATATTTGTCATTTTATAACTCCTTATTTTCTTATTTATACCTAATTATATTTTACCTTTTTTTAGTGATTATTTCAAACTTATTTTAATAAATTATAAGCTTTTTTTCGCTAAACTTAAGTCTACGTGACAGTATCCTGTAGGGTTTTTTTCTAAATATTTTTGGTGATACTCTTCGGCATCGATATAATTATTTACCGCTTCTACTTCTACAGCAATTTTCTTAGTATAATTTTTTTGTAGTTCTTCTATAAACTCAATAGCTTCGTCTCTTGTTTCTTCGTCTACGTAGTAGATACCTGTTCTGTATTGACGACCTCTATCTCCACCTTGTTTATTAACACTTACTGGATCGATAATTCTAAAATAATGACGAAGTACATCATTTAATGGTAATACTGAGTTATCATATGTTAAGTAAATTACTTCTGCGTGATCTGTAGCTTTTATATTTTGATAAGTAGTTTCTGCAGTCTGACCATTACTATATCCAACTCTTGTAGATAAAACTCCATCAAGTTGAGCAAAGTAACCTTCTACTCCCCAGAAACATCCACCCGCTAAATATATTTCTTTTTTCATGGTATAGTTCCTCCCAATCTATAATCAAATTTCAAAATTTATTTAACTACAATTATACTATAAAACGCTAACTTTTAATATAATTATGCACTTACATTCTTCACTAATTACAACTAATATTTCACAGTTAAACTATTTTTATAAAACTTATATAAACAAAGACAAGTACATATTAAAAAATTGTACTTGTCTATTAAATGAATTTTATCTATTTATTTTCTATTCTGTAGTATGTGTCTCTTCAAATACTCTATGTTCAACTCTATAATTATGGAATATCGCATTTATTTCTGCTCCGATAATTAGTATATATCCTGTAATATATAACCAAATAATGAATGCCATAAAAGCTCCGATTGTTCCATATGTTTTAATATAGCTAGAAAAATGATCTATATAGTATCCAAATAATCTACTTACTAAAGTCCAAGAAATTGTAGAAAAAATTGCTCCTGGTATAATGCTAATAGCTTTTAGTTTTAAGTTTGGTCCCATTATATATAAAAATACAAATACTATAAATATAAATAATATCGGGAAACTGTAGTTTAAAACTGACCATAGATTATAAAAACCTTCGTCTAGATTAAATTTATGGAACAGTAAGTATGTAAGTTGTTTTCCAAATACGACTAGCGCAAGAACTACGAACATTCCTACTAAAAATAATGCTGTTATAACAACACTTATGAATTTTGTTACTATCCATATTCTTCCATCTCGAACTCTAAAGGCATTATTAAAGGCAATAATGATTCCATAAATACCACTAGAAGCTGACCATAAGGTGAATACAATCCCCACTGTGATAATCGTATTGTTCTTATTATTTAATACTTCAGAAATCATATCAAAAAGATAGTCACCCAAATCACCAGGTGCAAAGCTATGAATTTTCTCTAATAGAAATTGTTGATCAATTTTAAAATACGGAGTTAAAGCTAACGCAACAATCAACATTGGGAATAATGATAGAATAAAATAATAACTTAAATTTGCAGATAGTAATGATATTTCATCATACATAAGACGATAATACATTTCTTTTACAAATTTCTTTAACGTTAATTTCCCTTTAGGATTTTCTTCGTAGAAAGAATAGTTTTTTTCTGGTATAAACATAGTCTATAGAATAAATTTAGCTACAGTTTTAGCAGCTTTATAATACATTGGTAATGAAGATACTGAAAGTATGTTTAAACCTCCAACAGGAAACTTAGATTTTCCTGTTACAACATATCCTTTTTCTTCTAAATACTTTTTAGCTTCTTCTACTTTTGCACGTTCTTCTGAACTAAGATTTTCTTTTTTGTGAAATACAGTAGCTGCTAATGCTCCAGCACCTACCAGTCCTAACAATAATTTTTTACCCATTAAGATCTCCTTAAAATTTAATTTTAAATTTTTGACAATATAATAATATTTTAAACCATTTAGTTAAACAAAGCAACAAATATTATAATTTTATATGACACTAATTGATTTACATTAAACCATATATCACTCTACTAGAAATTAAATAACATATAAAAACAAAAACATCCTAACCTCAATAATTGAGATTAGGATGCCTACATATTATTTAGATTTACTATTTTCTTGAAGTTGCTGTACTATTTGTTTATCATAATAATCGTTCAAGTTTTTTAAACTATACATTTTATTTATGTATATTCCTACTATGCTAAAAAGGACTGTTATTACTAACAAGGTTACTAATAGTGAGGCGACTATGGCATTTGCTTTTTTATGATTTATTCTAAAGTTCATAGTTTACTCACCCTCCTTATTATGTTCATTATGATCATGTTCTTCATCTTTATTTTTATTTTCTTTTTCCTCTTTAGCTTTTTCTTCTTTCTCTTTCTTTTCTTTTTCTTTCTCTTTGTCAGTTTTTTCATCTTTGACTTTTAAAAACATCTCTCGTTCGTGATCACTTTTATCAACAATTAAAACATGTATTATGTCATTTTCTTGTGATAAAGAATAACTCTTCATATTTTTTAAAACAAGAATATATCCTGCAAAGTTATTAGAATCTTTGAACTTATCTATATATATTCTACCACCTCTAAAGTTTATCCTTACATCCTCTACATCATCTTTACTTTTCATTAAGATGTAATTACTTTCTTGATAAACTTTAGCACTATTGTTATACGTTTCTAATATTTTTTTATGAGCAAGAGCATATTCGTAATTAGAATAATCTAGAAATCTTTTTGAAGTCATCATAGTTGTTTGTATTATTAACATAAGTAGTAAAGTTAAAATAATTAATAGAAATAAGGATACTGTGAGTTCCAGTAAGGTAAATGCTTTTTTGCCCTTAACTATAGCTAATTTTTTCACCAGTATGTTCATCCTCTATTCTAGCTGATTTTTCATCTACACTTATGTAATAGTCACCTCTTGTCACTGTGAACGTGTGATCTTTGTAGTGACTACAAATCTCCTCATATAATATTTCTTTCATTTCTAATTCTTTTTCTATCTTATTTAGATTTGAGTATTGGCGAACCATATTCGGAACCAAAAACACGAATAATAATGAGCATATAAATAGTGCCCCTATCATTTCAACAAAGGTAAACGCTTCTTTGTTATACTTCATCCAGTGTTATGTATCCAGTATCTAAATGAACAATAATTCTATATCTACTATTATCAAACTGTACATCTACAGTATTTGCCTTAGATACTAGATTTCCCTTCCTGTATTCAAATGTAACCGAGGCTCCTCCTAATTTTGGTTTTCCTACTCTTTTAATTTTTTTCCAATGCTCATGGTCATCATAAAATGTATCATACTTATCATCGTTCACAAAAAAGATGATAAATGTTCTTCTTTCATTCAAACTTCTTGTTTGTACATTGTATATTTCAGAAACAAGCTCATTAACCGCTAATCTTTCTTGATATTTTTCATAGGTGTTTATTGATATTCTAGATAATATTATTACTATAATACTTACAATCATTAGTACAGCTAACATTTCTACCAAAGAAAATGCCCCGTTATTTTTGTAATGTTGCTTTACCATTGGCTATTACTATTTTTTTACCATTTGGTGCTGTACTAGCTTTGTCTGCTGGGCCATCTAAATAATGTTTTTCCACTAGTTTTTCGAAAGTAACATCTTTATCTTTTTCATTAATTTCGTAAGCTGTTACTTGGGATTGAACTGTTTTTTCATAAGCTTCAGAGCTTTTATCTTTTGCAGTGTCTATATTCTTAGTAATATTGGGTATTATAAGAATTAGAAGTATTGCTATTATAAATAGCACGATCAACATCTCTATAAGTGTGAACGCTTCTTTGTTTTTTAACTTTTTAATAATATTTTCCATATATTCCTCCTTATCTAAGAGAGCTAGCCATATTAAATATCGGTAAAAGAATAACCATATACAATCCTACAATAACTACGGCTAAAATACCAAATAAAATTGGTTGTAACTTTTTCAAGTTTTTATCTAACGATGTTAGAAAAGTATCTAGCATCAATTCACTAAATAGTTTTAATTCTTTATCAATCAAACCATTATTTTTTCCATGGCTTACAAATTTCTTCATAGATTTATCAAAGTATTTAATTTTTCCGATTGCATCCTCGAAGCCTATACCTTGATCTAACTCATTTAAAATATCTTTAGAAAAGAGCGTTAAATAATAATCATAGTCTTCTTCAACCATGACTTCTAAAGCTGTTTTTAAAGAAAATCCACTCATAAGAAATAAACTTAATTCCATAGAAAATCTGTAAGAAAAATATAATTTAGAATAGTTCCTTACTTTAGGAATGTATAAAAGAGATTTTAAAAATAGGTTTGGTTTATATTTAATTGTATAAAAGGTATATCCTATACATATTAGTATAAGTAAAAAAATAATTGAAATAATTTTTGGAATGTAATATAGTGATTTGATTAATATAATAGTTTGGAGATCCATCTTAATATTAGATGAAGTATAGATGTTCTCAAATTGTGGAATTACTAGCGCATTAAACACCATAATTAGGCATATTAATGTGAGTGTTAAAAATAGTGGATATCGTAGAGTTTTTATTACCTTTTCTTGTTGTATTTTTTTTATTTTTAGATATGTTTCAACTTCGACTAACATATCTTCTATTCGACCATAATCTTCAGCAAATTTTATTTTACTAACAATAAGTTGTGAATAACCAAGATATCCCAATATATCGGATAATTTACTTCCGTTAGAGAGTTTTTCTTTTATCTTTTTAATTTCGTTATCAGCAACTTCATATTGAATAAGTAAAAATTCTAAAGAATCCTCTAGCATATATCCATGATCAATTAATTCATATAGACGTTTTATAAAATATATTTTATTCTCTTTATCTAGAGCTTTTTTAATATCCCCATTTTTCTTTTTCATCAGTAGTGATCAACCCCTTCTCACATGCTAATTGAAATTTTTGCTCTAAAGAGTGTTCTATTATCTTATTGTTATCTATATAATCATGAATATCTTCTTTTTTCAATATTTCGGTTACTAATCCTCTTTTTCCATTTGTTAAGTTCACTAATCTTTGAGAAATTATACAAAGTATAGTTTGCTTAATATCTTCTAATGACAGGTTTAAATCTTTTAATCGATTAATTACACCGATAGAATTCTCCGCGTGAATTGTACTTAAAACCAAATGGCCTGAAAATGATGAAGTAATCACTTGACTTGCTGTTTTGAAATCTCTGATTTCACCGATTACCATTGCATCTGGATCACATCGTAAGATAGATTTTAAAGCATTGTCATAATTTATTCCAGCTTTTTCATTTACTTGCATTTGTATTAAAGTTGGTATATTTTTCTCTACAGGGTCTTCTACGGTAATTACCTGTTTATCCCTACCAGCAAGTTCATTTGCTAGTTTATACATTGATGTTGATTTCCCACTACCTGTTGGTCCAGAAAATAATATTAGACCATAGGCTCTTTTTGAAAGATTATTAATAAATTGATTATCTTCTTCGAAGATACTATAATCAACATCTTCTAATTCATTAATAAAAATCCTCACTACACAGCCTTCGTTAAGTTCACTTAAAGGTAATGTAGAAACGCGTAAAAAATAATCTTTTTCGTTATAGTTATAAACGAAACGACCACTTTGAGGTTCTTTATTTCTTGAAATATCTATGTTGGCATTAAATTTCAACAAAGATATAATCTGTTCAATCTCCCTATTGGTAAATTTTTCATATTTACTCAGGTGCCCATTCACTCTGAGTTGTATAAAGGAATTTCCGGATATATGTGGGTATATATGGATATCACTGGCTCTTTTTTCTATTGATTCGTTAATTATACGATTCATTAAAAGCTTTACATCAATAGTTACCACCCCATTTCCTAAAGAAAAGGAAAATATAGGCTAAGTATTACTACTTAGCCTATATTTAAAAACTATTAATTTAATTTACTACATTATAACTCTATAGCCTAAGTATTTGAGTCTGTTATAGATTTATATTTCTAGAAAAAGAATATCCCCTAAATCTTCTTAAAACTTCTTCTACTAATTTGCAATCTTCACTATCAAGTGACTTAATCATATCAATTACTTCAAAGTGAGTATCTGCCAACTCATCTGGTTCCCCTTTTTCTGTTTTATACCCCACAAGTTCGTCTATTGAAACATTATAAAGTTTCGCAATAGATACAAGTGTCGCTACATTAGGTTCGTTTCTACCGTATTCCCAGTTAGCATAAACACCATGAGATGATAACTCTAGTTTATCCGCTACAGTTGACATAGAGTAATTGTTCATTTTTCGAAGTTTTTTCAAGTTTTGTGCCAGTAATGTTCCTTTATTCTTCAAAGTAATCCTCCTTTCTCATCTATAACTATTATACCTTTTTTTTTATAAAAAATCAAATTAAATTATAAATTTTCGAACCTTTTTTTTATACTAATATGAAATACTGTTTTCAAATTATGTGTAATTTTTACAGAAAAATTAGCATGAACTTTGATATGTCAACCTTAATAAAAAATAAAACAACGCTATAATTAGCGTTGTTTTCATTCTTTAAATAGGTTTTTCAACAGTTAATATTTTTATATTTTTTAATAAAGTTGTATAAACATAATTAGCTGCTATAAGACCAGCTACTGATGGACAAAATGCATTAGATGCTGGTGGTATTTTAGCCTTACGTATTTCAGAATCTTGTTTTCCAATTTTTTCTAAGTATTCTTTATTAGCAATTGTTGGACTTTCTGTAGAAAACACTACAGGTACTTTTCCACGAATTCTCTCTTTTTTCAGTTTCGTTCTTATTACTTTTGCTAAAGGACAAACAGTAGTTTTACTAATATCTGCAATTTGGAATTTAGTTGGATCTATTTTGTTCGCAGACCCCATTACACTAATTACTGGTATATTGTTATCTAAACAATATTTTATTAAATGTATTTTAAAAGTTACTGTATCACAAGCATCAATAACGAAGTCTAATGGTTTCTCATAAAATATTGGATAAGTATCTTCTGTATAGAAATCTTGAATAGCTATTACTTCACATTCAGGATTAATAGCCAAAATTCGTTTTTTCATCTCTTCGACTTTACTGTGTCCTACTGTTTCTGTAGTAGCATGGATTTGTCTATTTACATTAGTAATATCAATATTATCTTTATCCATCAATACTAATGAACCAACTCCAGAACGAGCTAATGATTCAGCAGCAAATGATCCTACTCCTCCAACTCCTAGTATACCTACTCTTTTGTTTTTTAATATTTCTAAACCTTCAGTTCCTATTACTAATTCATTTCTTGAAAATTGATGTAACATTTTATTCTCCATATTCTTCTAAAATCAAATAATAAAAAGACTGGAAATTATAATAACCAGTCTAAAAAAACCAAAACGCCGTAGATTCTTACCTAAATTGGTCCTGATATAATCAGGTGGGTACGATAGCCTTACTTTCTAAAGTCTCCTCAGAGGAAGCATTTTATACTGATAAGCGATTTTCGTTCCCGTTCAAAAAGTGTTAGGCCCGAATGTGAGGTAAGTCATACAAGCGCTTTAGTTTTATATTTATATTTTACCACAGTTAAACTTGTAAAACAACCTCAAAATTTGTATAATCATGTATTTGTTTTGTGTATTTTAATTTAAAACCTTATTAGTAAAAGGTTTCCATAAGATAAAAATATTTAAAATATTTTTCTAATATTAATTTGTTTTAGACTTATTTTATTTAATGTGTTTTTATTATTTTAAAAGTTTTTTCAGAAACTGTCCTGTGTAACTTTCATTTTTTTCTATTAATCTTTCCGGGGTACATTCCGCAAGAATTGTACCTCCTCCAACTCCACCTTCTGGACCTAAATCAATAAGATGATCACAGCACTTAATAACATCTAGATTGTGTTCAATCACTACTACAGTATTACCACCATCAACCAATTTATCGATAATTTTTATTAATCTACTAATATCATCAATATGTAAACCTGTTGTTGGCTCATCTAGAATATAAAGTGTTTTACCTGTAGATTTCTTATAAAGTTCACTCGCAAGTTTAACCCTTTGAGCTTCTCCTCCTGATAAGGTTGTTGCACTTTGTCCTAATCGTATGTAATCAAGTCCCACATGTACTAATGTTTCTAGTTTATTTTTTATCTTAGGAATATTCTCGAAAAATTCATAGGCTTCTTTAATAGTCATATCTAAGACATCACTTATACTCTTACCTTTATATTTAACTTCTAATGTTTCTCTATTGTATCGTTTTCCTTTACATACTTCACATGGTACATAAACATCTGGTAAGAAATGCATCTCTATTTTTAATATTCCGTCTCCACTACAAGCTTCACAACGACCACCTTTAACGTTAAAGCTAAATCGTCCTTTTTTATATCCTCGTAATTTCGCCTCATTTGTACTTGCATATAAATCTCTTATGTCATCAAACACTCCCGTGTATGTCGCTGGATTACTTCGTGGGGTTCTTCCGATTGGGCTTTGATCGATGTCAATAATTTTATCTATATTACCATCAATTCCCTCTACAGATTTGACTACAGTTGTATCGATTTCCTCTTTATTAAGAACATTCTTCACAGAATTAAATAGTATCTCATTAACAAGTGTTGATTTCCCACTACCTGAAACTCCAGTAACTCCTATGAATTTTCCAAGTGGAAATTTCACACTAACATCCTTAAGATTATTTTTTCTAGCTTTTTTAATAACAATATGTTCTCCATTACCTTCTCTTCTTTCAGTTGGTACTGGTATTTTTTTACGTCCAGATAAGTATGCTCCAGTTATAGAATTTTCATTAGCCATAATCTCTTCTGGTGTTCCAACAGCTACTACTTGTCCTCCGTGTTCACCAGCTTTAGGACCAATATCAACGATATAGTCACAAGCCATCATCGTATCTTCATCGTGTTCAACTACTAATACTGTATTTCCTAAATCTCTCATAGATAACATAGTATTAATTAGTTTTTCATTATCTCTTTGGTGTAAACCGATTGACGGCTCATCAAGTATGTAAGTAACCCCCATCAGTTTCGAACCAATTTGAGTTGCTAAACGAATACGCTGAGCTTCACCACCTGATAATGTTCCTGATGATCTATCTAATGTTAGATAATCTAGACCAACATCATTTAAAAATTGTAATCTAGCTTTAATTTCTTTTAGTACTAGTTTCGCTATTGCATAATCTTTTTCACTTAATTTGATATCTTGAAAAAATTGATAACTATCTTTAATAGACATCTCACAAATTTCTGCGATATTTTTTCCAGCTACATAGACTGATAGTATTTCAGGTTTTAAACGTTGACCTTTACAACTGCGACATGAATCTTCTTTAATATACTTAGCCATCGCTTCTCTCGTCGCTCTAGTCATTCCTGATTTGTAACGTCTAAGTATATTATTGGCTACACCTTCAAAATACACTATACGTGAACGCATAATACCTTCATCATTAATATATTTATGAGTAATTTCTTCTTGATCGTTTCCGTATAAAATAATTTGTTGTTGTTCATTTTTCAAATCTTTAAATGGAGTATCCATATCAATTCTAAAATGCTCACATACACATTTTATTAAACTTGGATAATATGTAGATGTAGCATTATTGTAAACAATTATTGCTCCCTCATTTATCGTTAAATCCTTCTGGATAATTTTATTAACATCAACCGTTTCATGCATTCCTAAACCATCACATTCTGGACATGCTCCTTGAGGATTGTTAAATGAAAAGATACGAGGTTCTAAATCTCCCAACGTGAAATCACAATGTTTACAGCTATATTTTGTCGAGAACAATTGTGTAGTTTCTTCTTTAACATCATCTATTTCTACTAGATCATTATTAGAAAGATTTAATGAAGTTTCTAATGAATCTGCTAAACGAGTTTCAATTCCTTCTTTTATGACAATCCTATCTATAATAACGCTAATAGAATGTTTTTTATTCTTATCTAATTCTGGTATATCCCCAACTTCATATAATTCACCATCTATTTTAAATCGAATATATCCGTCTTTTATTAGCTTATCTATTAATTTTTTATGCGTACCTTTTTTATCCTTAACAATAGGAGCAACAATTTGTATTCTGCTACGTTCTGGCATCTGCATAATCGCATCTACGATTTGACTTATTGAACTACTCTCTATTTTTTCATGGTGATTTGGACAATAGATTTCTCCAATTCTTGCATAAAGTAAACGCAAGTAATCATAAATCTCTGTTACTGTTGCTACAGTTGACCTAGGGTTTTTAGATGTTGTTTTTTGATTTATTGATATAGCTGGTGATAACCCTTCTATAAGGTCAACATCTGGCTTTTCTAAATTTCCAAGAAACTGCCTAGCATAAGCACTAAGACTTTCTACATAACGACGTTGTCCTTCTGCATAGATAGTGTCAAAGGCTAGTGAACTTTTACCACTACCACTTAGTCCAGTGATAACAACAAACTTGTCACGAGGGATTTCTAAATCTATATTTTTTAAATTATTTTCCCTTGCTCCTTGTATTACTATTTTATTTTTCTTTTGCATATATTACCTCAATGTTTCTATACAATCAAATTTTATTATTCATTGTAAAACTAATGTCTATTTCTTTTAAAGACACATTCAATTTTACATTAACTCTATTATTATAACATAATGTAATTTAATATTAAAAAAGAATGTTTAGATGAATATACTATAAATTTTAAAAATAGTCTTTTACTCGTATAATCTGCTAAGTAAAAAATTTCTATTAAATTGAGATAAAACCAAATTAAATTTATAAAGCAAAAATGATATGAAACACTCCTACTGATTTCTTCAATAAAAGCGATTCATATCAAATTGTTATTTCAATCCTTTAAAACTATCTATTTTAATTTTTTCCTTACTTATTCCAGCAGATTCTAAAAAATTTTTCATAGTATCAACATCATCAGGTTTTCCTGATAAAAGATATACTGCCCTATTTCCATACTTATTAACTATCTTTTTAAGTATTTCTCGGCTTTGTTCTATACTTTCACTAGTTTCATATGTGAAATCTTTTTCTTTATTAGATAACATTGTCAACTCTTTATCAAAGACCTTTACCCCTTTATCTAAATGATTTAGTATAATCGAACGTTTTGAACTCCATTCTTTAACAATTGGTCTAATTGCTGCAATACCAACATCAGATGCAAAACACACAATAGGTTCTTGATCACCTACAACCTCTAAGTTTTTACCTAACCAACTAACGTTAACCTTTTCCCCAATTTGTAAGTTAGTTAGTTTTTGTTTAAATTTACTTCCACTATTGCGAGTCAGAAAAACAATCTCATTTTCATCTGGATTAGATGCAATAGTAAGCCAGCGATTATTTTCCTTATTATCTTCTATATCAGGAGCAGTTACTTTCATATAAGAACCTGCCTTCCAAGTCATATTATTTGGCTTTTCCAATCGAAATACATAAAGATTATCACTTACATTTTCTATTGATTTAATTGATAAAGTTTGGCTACGTCCGAGAAATGCAAATATACCAGATAGTATTATTACCAAAATCGTCGTTATAATTAAAATAATAGTTAACATTTTTCTACCTCTTTTCATTTTCTTCCTCTTTCTAAAAATTATAGTTAATATAATGTAGCATAAAATACTATTATATTGACCAAATTTGTTAATCAATTTAAAATATTATTTATTATAATGAATATTTTTCAAATTTCATTCATTTTTGTTCAAAAAATAAAGAATTACTAATTCTTTATTTAAATAATCCTTTTACAAAATAAATTGCTAATCTTTCAGTTGTTTCACTAACATTAGGAATATCTTTTTCCGTAACGTTCATATCTATATAGTTAAAAAGATTATAAATCTGTAAAATCTCTTGAATCTTTTCTTGAGAATATCCTTCTGTTTGAAGTCGATTAGTAAAATTTTCAGTTAAAAACTTATAAAATTGATTAGTTGCCTTACCTTCCTCTGATAAATAATAATTATGTAGTTCATTAGAAATAGAAGGATTGTACCACTCTGATAAAATCTTATTAGATGATATTAAACTTCTTGATTGACCAAAAAGTTGCTCTGTAAGCTTAACTACATCACCTTCCCAATCAATATTGTTAATCATGAATTGTCGAATACGATTATTTTCTGCTATATAAACATCTAGAAATATTTTTTCTTTACTTTCATAAAAGTTATAAAAAGTACCAACTGCCACTTTTGCCTGTTTTGCTATTTCTGAAATTGCCGTTGCTTTATACCCTTTTTTAGAAAATACCTCATATGCTGCTTCTTTTAACATCTGTTTTTTATCCAATTAAATCACCTCTTATTAAATGAATGAATTTTTAATTATATTCATTCATATTTTATCAGATATCAGATTTAAAGTCAATAGTATAACAATAAACTATATGATAAATATAACAAAGAAGAAATTTGCTCTTTAAAAGCTATCGGACTCTGATTAAAGAATTACTTTATTCTTCTAAACTTCTTCTTCATAACCATAAAAAATAGAGTTATAGAAAATATATTCTCTATAACTCAATCTTTTTATCTACATTTTTTCTAACTTACTATTTTTTATATTATGCAATATTATCCATGTCATATAGTTTTCTATACTTATCATTTGTTGCGTATAGTTCACTATGTGTTCCATCCATCTCTATTTTTCCATCTTTAATGAATATTATTCTATCCATATAATCAATAGAGTTTAAATGGTGGGTAATCCAAACAATTGTTTTATCTTTACTAGATTCAAAAATTGTAGTTAATAGTTCATGTTCTGTTTTAGGATCTAACCCTACTGTTGGTTCGTCTAGTAATAGCAATTCATTATTTTGAATTATACTTCTAGCAAATGCGATACGTTGACGTTCTCCACCAGAAAATCTACTTCCAGTTTCAAATACATTTGTATCTATACCATCAGGTAAACTTTTCAGTAATTTAGTTAATTGTGCTTTTTCTAAACTATCATTAATCTTACTTTCAATTTCATCTTCTTCAATACCTGAATCTAAAAGAGCAAGTTTTAAATTTTCTCTAATAGTCATATCAAAAAGATATGGTTTTTGGTTTAACAGGGAAATTTCTGTACCTAACATAGTTTCTGTTGGTTTTTTATTAAGGACTACTATTTCTCCTTCATAGTCTGTATATGTTCCTGTTAGTAATTTTACTAACGTAGATTTCCCAACACCACTTCTTCCTAAAATTGCTACTTTCTCACCTTTCTTAATTGAAAGTGATAGGTTATTCAATATCGTTTTACCTTTTTCATATTCGAAAGATAAGTTTTTAACATCAATAATGTTTCCATCAGAATTTTTCGCATCAGTGATTTTAATTTGTTCATCGTCTTCTTGAGCATAAAATTCTTTAACACGATTAATTGATACTTCATATCCTGGTATGTGTGCAACTGCTTCACTAGTCATGACTGCTACACTAAGAACTGATAATACCATCATACAAAATGATGCAATATAAACATTCTCAATTACGTTATTTACTGTCATACTCCAACAGCTATAAATCATTAAGAACGCTGTGGCACCTGCAAGTAAGTTTACAAAATTTTCTCTTAAGTGAACGAATGTTTTAATTTTTCTTTCTCGTTTTAAAAGTTTTTCCTCTTTAGCTTGGTAGTCATCCATAAATTCATTTACTTTGTTAGAAGAAATCCAATCACTTAATCCAAAAATAGCACTTGTAAAATCACGATATAAATTATATTTAGCTTCTTTCATAATTTGGAAGTTTTTTCTAGTAATTGTAAGTGACGCGAATGGTACTACAAATATTATAAATAATCCGAATAAAGATGCTAAGATTGCATAATTCATATCATAACCAAACATAACTGTAATAAAAATCACATATAATACTAACGAAATAATACTAGGGAAGATTGTTTTTAAGTAAATATTTTGCATATTTTCAATATCTTCTGAAATTATACCTAGTAGATCTCCAGATTTATATTCTTTCTTAAGTTTTAACGCTTTAGGTTCTAGAATTCTGTACACCCTACTACGCATTTTTTCTATTATTCCTAAAACTAAATTGTGACTTACTAACCTTTGGATATAAGAAAATGTTGATTGCGCTAGTGAGAAAGTTCTAGTTAATACAGTTGGAACTTGTAACATTAGGATATTCCCTATACGTAATGAAGCTTTACTAATTAAAAATCCAGATACGTACATTAATGCCGCTCCACTAATAACAGACATTAATCCTAAAAATACAACTCCACTCATTACCGCTTTATTCTTTTTAAGTTCTGTTCTTACAATTGAATTATTTTTCACTATAGCTACCTCCTACTAGATTAGCTTTTAACTCATCAAATCGAGGTGAATTTTTAAATTCTACGACTTTTTCAAAATCACTAACCCTTCCTTGTTCTAGATTTAACACATAATCTACATTATTTAACCAGTGTAGTCTATGTGTAGCTATAATAACTGTTCTTCCTTTAAATAGCTGTAACAGTTTTTCTTTAATTTCAAACTCTGTTTCAATATCCAGATGACTAGTAGGTTCATCTAGAATAATTATTTCTCTATTACTTATTAAAGCTCTGGCAATAGCTATACGTTGTGCTTGACCACCACTTAACTCTTGTCCACCTTCACCTATACTAGTATCAAACCCTTGTGGAAGAGTTGAAATTAATTTATCTAATCCTACTAATTTACTAATTTCTTTTAAGTACTCTTCACTAACACTTTCATCACTGTAGAATAAAATGTTATTACGAATTGTATCTGGGAATATATATGGAAACTGTGAAATATACGAAATATTACTCGACCAGTGAACATTTTTTAAGTTTGTAACTTCGCCATTTATTAATATCTCACCTTCACTTTGTTCATTAAATCCTGATAATATTGAGATTAATGAAGTTTTACCACTTCCACTTTGTCCTACAAGACAAATTTTTTCACCTTTGTTTATTGACAAAGTAATATTATCAAGAATTTTCTTCTCATCTTTAATTAAACCGATATTTTTTAGTTTAATACTCTCTACACTCTCAATAGAAGTTTTCTCAGATTTATTTTTCTCATTATCAATTATCATTCTGTTAATATCTTCATAAGCCATTTGCCCATCGAGTGTTGCGTGATAATCTGTTGCAGCTTGTTTCATCGGCAGGAAAAATTCAGGTGCTATTAATAATACAGTAAGTGATGGTAATAGCACTGTACTTCCATCTAATAGTAATATCCCTAATCTAACAGCTAAAAGAGCAATTGCTATAGTTGTTAAGAAATCTAAGGCAAAGCTATTTAGAAATGCCACACTAAGTGTTTTCATAGTACTCTGACGATATTCTCTATTTTTCTTTTCCATTATTGGTAAATAATTCTTACTTACACCTAAGAATTTAAGTGTTTCCACTCCTCGAATTGTATCGATAAAGTTGTTCGAAAGAGCTCTATATTTTTTATACTGTCTATTCGCCATATCTCTAGCATTAATTCCTAGCAGTATCATAAAAATAACGATAACTGGGATTACAGATATTATCATTAATGCGGATACATAATCTGTATAAAATATAAAGATAACTACTAAGGTTGGTATAATTGCTCCACGTATTTGTTTTGATACATTTAGTTCAAAATATTGTTTTACTTTTCCTATTCCATCAATTGCTAATGTTACTAATTTTCCTGATCCCTCTCTAGACGTAAAATCAGGACCTAAATCAAAATAACTTCTCAATAGTTTTTTTCTAAGTTCTTTTTCAAAGGTTATTGCATGATTTTCTGTAAAATACTGTTGTAAATGCAAGAACACTATTCTAAATATAAAACCTATTAAAAAAAGGACACTATCTCTTACAACATTATCATAATTTTTATCAAATAACCCCACTATAGCTTTTGATAAAAAAGCAGCTTGTATAATTATACAAGCTGCTTCGAATATTGATAATATTAATAGCGTCAATGTAAGACTTTTTTTAACAGGAAGTTTTAATTTTGCTTCCTTTTTTTTCATTGACTAATACTCCAATTCATCTTCTTTAGTTAGTCGTTTTCTAAAAATAGAATATGACCAAACTTGGTATCCTAGAACGAATGGCAATAGGAATAATGCAACTATTGTCATAAGTCTTAGAGTGTATACTCCACTCGCAGCATCATAAATAAATAGTGATTGACTAACATCATTACTGTTTATAATAGCACGTGGGAACATACCAGCGAAGACACTTAGAGTTAGGAATGCTAAAGTTCCTGATGTACTTAAGAATGCACCTAAGTCACGACCTTTGAAGTTTAAAACAAATGATAACACGAAGAATGCTACTGCTATTAAAGCTAGTACTAAACCAACGTAGTAGTTTGTTGTGAAAATATCTGTTTTAAATAAAGCCCAAATTGCGAATACTAATGTTACTACCGCCGCAAATGGGAATAATAATGCAGATGTTGCACGAGCTGCGTTTCTTAATTCTCCAGTAGTTTTAAGAGCTAAAAATTGTGCTCCGTGAACTAACATAAGAAGTAACATCATTACTCCACCTAAAATTGTAAATGGTGATAATAATCCTAAGAAACCATCAACTAAGTTTTTCTTAGCGTCTAGGTTTGCTCCTGTCATGAAGTTAGCTACTGCAACTCCCCATAATACTGGAGGAAGTAAGCTACCAACAAACATTGCTATATCGTATGATTTAATCCAAGTTCTATTATCACCTAATTTACCTCTAAATTCAAATGATACGCCTCGTAAGATTAACGCAACAAGCATTAAAACAAATGCGATATAGTATCCACTGAATAATTTACCATACCAGATAGGGAAAGCTGCGAACATCGCTCCACCACCTGTTAATAGCCAAACTTCATTTGCATCCCAGAAAGGACCAATTGTATTGAAGTAAACACGTTTATCTTCATCAGTTTTACCTAGTACTTGAGCTAGTACCCCAACTCCGAAGTCATATCCTTCTAATACGAAGAATCCTGTAAATAGTATTGTAATAAGTAAGAACCAAATATTTGGTAAAGCTACTGACCAATCCATACTATGCTACCTCCTTCACAGTTGTTTCTTTTTTGTTCATTGTATATCTGAACGCTACAAATTGTGCAATACCTAAGATTGTGTATAACACACAGAATACTAATAGTGAGAATAATACTGATGCTCCAGAGTTTGGAGAAACTCCTGATTCAGTAGCCATTACTCCAAAAATTAAGAACGGTTGACGTCCCATCTCAGCCATTATCCAACCACAAGCAGTAGCAACTTCAGCTACTAGTAAAGTCCATGGCATAAGTTGTAAGAACCAACGTTTTTTAATTTCAGTTCTCTTGAATGCATATATAGTACCAAGTAACGACATTAAGATTAAGATACCAACTGAACCAGACATAACTCTAAATGAGTAATAAATTGTTGGTACGTCTGGTGTGTAATCGATGTGTTTTCCTACTACTGGATAGTATTTCTCATCCATTTCTTTTTGAAGAGTTTTCATACCTTTAAGGCTTCCTTCAAATTTATCATATGCTAAGAAACTTAACATACCTGGAACTTCAAGGTAATGTTCTGCTTTCTGTTGTTTTTGATCAATTTTTGCTAACACTGAGAATGGTGCTGAATTTCCTGTATCTTCATACAGAGCCTCAGCAGCTGCAACTTTCATAGGATATTCTCTTACTAAGTATTGCATTTGAGAATGTCCAGTTACAAATAACCCAAGTGAACCGATTAAAGCAGCTACGATAGATACTTTAAATGCTTTTCTGAACACTGCAACTTCTTGTTTACGAACCATTTTCCAAGATGCAATACCTGCAATTGTAAATGCTCCTACCGTTAACGCCATTGTTACTACGTGAGGGAATTGGTTCCATAAATATGGGTTTTTAATGATTGCTAAGAAGTCAATCATCTCTGCTTTTTTACCAATTACGTTGTTCTCAACGTATTTAACACCAACTGGGTGTTGCATGAATGAGTTAGCTGATAAAATCCAAAACGCTGACATAAGTGTTCCGATACTTACTAACCAAATACACATTGCGTGTAATTTTTTGTTAATTTTCTCCCAAGAGAAAATCCAAATACCGATAAATGTAGACTCAAGATAGAATGCAAGTAATGCTTCTACCGCAAGTGATGGTCCAAACACATCCCCTACGAATGAAGAATATTCAGACCAGTTCATACCAAATTGGAACTCTTGTAGGATACCTGTAACAACCCCAACAGCGAAGTTAATTAGGAATAAGTGACCAAAGAACTTCGTAATTCTTTTGTAATGTTCATCGCCAGTTTTAACATAAATACTTTCAAAAATCGCGATTAAGAACACCATACCTATAGTAATAGGTACAAAGAAGAAGTGGAACACTGTTGTCGCTGCGAATTGTATCCTAGCAAGTAATAGTGGATCCAACATAGATATACCTCCTTTAAAAATATTAAATTATATTTAGTGCAAATATTTATAATATTATTGTATAACATAGTCTTTATTATAGCAAAACAAAAATGATAAAAAGTAGCACTTTTCCTACTTTTTATCATTTTTCGTTCACATTTTGTTCACAATTTACAATAAAATCAATATTATCGCCTTGTTATACTTTATATTTTTAAATTTTTTTCTTATTTTAATTGTGAGTTACTCCCAACATTAGACTTACGATTAATATTATTAAAACCAATATACAAATTCTTACGAATCTGAAATCTTTTTCTTCAATATAAACATAAAGCAATCCAAAGATTCTCAGGACTGGAGTTAATATTAACAAAAATATACCAAACATTAAATACGAATGATAATTTAATGTAGTTAAACCTTTTAGCATTTCTGAGAAAGTATATCTTTCAATAGTTAGTACACCATCTACTCCATACATAAAGCTAAGCACTATACCTGTTATAATAAAGAATGAACTAATGAATACTCCAGTCTTTAAAATATTAGAAATAACGATATTTATATCTTTTTTCTTTTCCATATTAAAGCACCCCCATCCCTTTTAAGAACATATTAACTATAGTAAATAATAAGATTGGTAGGAATATATATCTTATATATTTAGCATCTAATCTTTGCATTACCTTCGCTCCAGTTCTAGATCCAATTAAAGTTCCTATAGCTATAGGAGCTGCGATTGCTGGATTGATTGTTCCATTAAAGAAGTAAATTAAAGCACTTGCTGTTGCTGTAACACCCATCATAAAGTTACTCGTAGCTGTACTTACTTTTATAGGAAGTTTCATATAACTATCTAATGCAACAACTTTGAACGCTCCACTACCAATTCCAAGTAATCCACTAGCAAAGCCTGCTCCAAACATTACTAGTGATCCTTGAGAAACATTAGTAACATTATATGCTACGGTTTTACCTGTTGCTTTATCATAATATGTTGAATTTAATTTATATCGATCAGCATATTTATCATTTTCTACCTTTTCTTCTTCTTTTTTCACCTTAGTTATTAATCCTGTTTTCTTCAGCATACCATAAAAAGAATTCAACAGAATTAATGAGAAAAAGATATATAGCAACTTAGAAGAGAATATTCCTGCCATAAGGGCTCCTACAACTCCTCCTGCTGTAGTGAAAACTTCTAAAAGCATACCAACTCTCATATTACTTACATGATCTTTCACAAATGCTATTGCTGAACCACTACTTGTCGCAATTACCGCAATGATACTTGCACCTATTGCATATTTGATATCTATTCCAAATAAGATTGTTAATGCTGGTGTAATAATAATTCCACCACCAAGTCCTACTAAAGAGCCTAGAAATCCTGCTAAAACGGCTATTATTATAAATTGTATTATCTCAATCATAATTTCTCCTTCTAATCTTTAGAATATATTACTAATACATTTGAACTTACTTCCAACTCAATTGCTTTTTCATTAGCAAATTCGTTACTCGTTGCATTAGGACGATTTAAAGTCAAGACTAAATTTTCTACTTCATATTTAGAATTTTTTATAGACATCTTCGTATCCTCATAAATTGGAACTATTGAGAAATACTTATACCCTTCAATTTTTTCAAAAATATTTTGTCCACTATGTGCTATAGTTATTATATTATTATCATCAATAATACTTATTTTAACATTACTATATTTTTCATTATTTAGTAGCAAGATATTACCAAAAAAGTGATCTAATCGTCTTCCTGTTGCCCCATAAATATCTATTTCTTCAATAGAATCAAATAGTTCTAGTATATTTTCTAAAGCAAAGTCTGCATCGGTTAAATCTTCACTATCCTTTACTCTAAAGTACTTAGATTTTTCTTCTACCTCTTTTCTTTGTTCAGAATTTATTGAATCAAAATCTCCGCAACTTAATAATGGATTAATTCCCTTATCAAGTAAATAAAATGCACCTCTGTCTACTCCACACCATAAGTCAGATGAAGGTAATTCTTCTGGAAACACCCCACCTAACATTATGCTTATTTTTTTTGTATCCATTATTTTAACAACTCACCTAATGTTTTTTCTTTATCACTTGCACCAAATAAAAATGAACCACAAACTAATAAGTCCGCACCTTTATCTCGACATGCTTTCGATGTTTCTACATTTATTCCACCATCTACTTCTATTAAGAAGTTATAATTTTTTTCTTCTCTTATCTTAGCTAATTCTTCTATTTTCTCAAGCATTTCTGGAATGAACTTCTGACCACCAAACCCTGGATTAACAGTCATAATTAGAACATAATCTAATTTTGGTAATAGGTATTTAATACTCTCGATTGATGTTTGAGGATTTAATACTATTCCAGCTTTTTTTCCATTATCCTTGATTACTTGTATTAATCTGTCTGCATGGTTAGTAGCTTCTATATGAAAAGAAACCATATCACAACCAACTTTACAAAATTGTTCTACATAATTTTCTGGATTAGCAATCATTAGATGACAATCAAAAACTTTGTCTGTTTTAGGTCGGATTGCTTCAATTATTGGAAATCCAAAAGAAATGTTAGGAACGAAATTTCCATCCATTACATCTATATGAAACATATCAATCCCTATATTTTCTAATTCTTTAATATCTCTTTCTAAATTAGCGAAATCTGCTGATAAAATTGAAGGTAAAATTTTCTTCATCTTATCTCTCCTTTATATATTTTCTTTTTTGATTTTGTTTTTCTGTAAATAAAACTTTATAATCTTCATAGCGACTTTCTAATATTTGTTTACTTTCTACCGCTTCTTTGACACCACATTGAATTTCCTCCATGTGATTACATGGCTTGAATTTACAATCATAGTTATGAAACTCTCTAAATAAGTATTGTAAATCTTCTTTTTCAATAAATGTAATATCAAGTGAAGAAAATCCTGGTGTATCTGCGATATAAAAATCATCAATTTGATAAAATTCCGTATGTCTAGTCGTGTGTCGTCCACGTCCTAAATGTTTCGAAATTTCTCCTGTTTCGATATCAAGGTGCTCTGCTAGTTTATTAATAAACGTAGATTTTCCTGCACCTGATTGACCTGATATAGCTACATATTTATTAGAAATAACTTCTTTTAATTTATCAATATCTTCTTCAGAATTTGTAAATACTTGATATCCTATTTCGTAATAATAATTCATTATTTCTTTCATCTTTTGTAGTTCATCATCTTTTAATAAATCTAACTTAGTAAAAATGATAATAATATCTACATCACTATTTTCATTTAAACAAATTGTTTTATTTAGTAGCTTACTTGAAAACTCAGGATCTTTAACAGATACTACAATAATACTATAATCTATATTCGCAACCTTAGGTCTTAGTAATTCATTTTTTCTTTCTAAAATTTCTACTACATATCCTGTATTATTATCACTCATTTGAATTTTTACATCATCACCTACTAATGGTGTGATATTCTCATTTCTGAAATTCCCTCGTGCGCGACACGTAACGATTTCTCCAGAACAATTCACATAATAAAATCCACTAAGTGCTTTTAATATTTTTCCTTCTTTTGTCATGTTCCTCCTATACCTTATTGGTATTTTTTTAACTATTTTTTTAGTTTCTCTTTTATGTCTGCTTTAGTTTTTTCTGCTAATCTTAACATTTCTATAGAGTGTTCTTCTGAAAGTTTTGTCATAGTATCCCCTGATACCATCCTTGCTACTTCAGCAATCTTCTCTTCTTCTGATAGTTCTCTAATTACAGTTAATGTTCTCTTATCTATTATTTCTTTACTGATCAGTAAATTTGTATCTGCTAAGGCCGTAGTTTGAGGTAAGTGCGAAATACAAAGTACTTGCGAACCTACACCAAGTTGATACATTTTTTCAGCCATCCTTTGTGATACTCTTCCACTTACTCCAGTATCAATTTCATCAAATATTATCGAAGTAGCTTCTATACTTCTTGAGAAAATTATTTTCAGAGCTAACATTACCCTTGAAAGTTCTCCACCTGAAGCAACTTTAGATAAGGATTTTAAAGGTTCTCCTAAGTTCGCACTAATTAGAATCTTAACATCATCTTTTCCTGTTGTTGAAAATTCTTTTTCTTTGAAATCGACTTTAATAGTACTCTTTTCCATGTATAAGAATTTCAACTCATCTTGAATAAGTTTTTCTAATTTTAGCGCTGTCTCTTTTCTTATTGAACTTAATTCTTCAGCTAGAATCGTCAGTTCTTCTTCAATTTTTTTACTTTCCTCTAAGTAGTTTTCGAAGTTCTCTTCATAGTTTTGCAGCTCATCTAATTCTTCTTTAATCGTTTCTGTGAAGGTAATAAGATCATTAAGTGGCTTAGAGTATTTTTTCTCTAATGTTTTTATTTTATCTAATCTAAAAATCAAACGATCTAATTTTTCTTCATCATATTCAATTACATCTGTATAACTAGAAACTTCATATTTTAAATCATCAAGAATATAATATAAATTTGTAATCTCTTCATATTTTTCTTCAAAGTTAGAATTATACCTACTTAACTCTCCTAGATTAGATCTAATTTCTGCAAGTTTTGATAATACTCCATACTCTCCATCAATACCATCTGTAATACTATGAGCAAGTGTATTTACCTTTTCGAAGTTCTCTAAGTAATCAATATCCTTTTCAAGATCTAAATCTTCATCTTTTTTAAGTTTCATCTGACTTAATTCTTTATACTGGAATTTTAAGAAATCCACTTTTTGAAGAACATCACTTTCTTGTTGTTTTAAATTATCGATTTTTTCTTTGATTACTTGGTATTCTTTAAATTTTTCTTTATATTTTAAATATACAGGTTGAATTTCTTCTCTATTAAATGAATCTACCAAGTTCAGGTGATTTTTTTCTACTAATAATACTTGATTATCATGTTGTTCATGAATATCCAATAAATGTGCAGCTACTTTTTTTAATGTAGATAGATTAACTATTGTTCCGTTAATTCTACATACACTCTTTCCACTGCTGTAAATATCACGACGAACTACAATTACCTCATCTTCAAGGTCTAAATCAAGGTCATTAAAAATTTTCTTAACTTCTTTACTTTTAGGAAAATCAAATACACCTTCAACACTCGCCTTCTCTTCACCATAACGAATATAAGACGTCGATGTTCTTTGACCAGACAGTTGTGAAATTGCCGCTAGAATCATTGATTTCCCTGCACCAGTTTCTCCACTTAAGACAGTTAAACCATTTTTAAGTTCTATAGTAGCTTTTTCAATTATTCCAAATTGCTTAATATTTAACTGTATTAACATCTGTTCCTCCTCTATTTAAAGTGATTGTGAGCATTATTTACAATATGCTCTATATTGATTTTACTATTTTCCACTTCTTTATCTGCATTGTATTTAAGAAGCATTAAGAATTCAATATTCCCTTCTCCACCTGTTATTGGAGAATAAGATAGATTTGTCATACTAAACCCAACACTATTTGCTAATAGCAATACTTTTTCTACTACTTCTAATTGGACTTTTTTATCTCGTACAATTCCACCTTTTCCTACCTTATCTTTTCCAGCTTCAAATTGTGGTTTTACAAGTGCACAAACTTCTCCACCATCTTTTATAATTTCAGCAAGATTTGGTAGTATTAAAGATAATGAAATAAATGAAACGTCAATTGAAGCAATATCAATTTCATAAACATCAAAATCTTCTTTAACAGAATGCCTGAAGTTAGTTTGTTCCATTACTTTTACGCGTTCATCATTACGTAGTTTCCATACAAGTTGATTAGTACCAACATCTAGCGCATATACAAATTTCGCTCCGTTTTGTAACGCACAGTCAGTGAATCCTCCAGTTGATGAACCAATATCAATCATCACTTTATCTTTAACATCAAAGTTCAATTCATTAATTGCCTTTTCTAATTTAAGTCCTCCACGACTTACATACGGCATCTGTTTTCCTTTAATTCTAAGTTCTGCAGTTGACTCAACCTTCTCCCCTGCTTTATCAATTCTAATATTATCATTATATACAATACCAGCCATAATAGCTCGTTTTGCTTTTTCTCGTGATTCAAATAATCCTTGACTTACACAAAGGACATCTGCTCTTTCTTTTACCATAGTTACCTCTTTTTTATTTACTAAGTGTGCATTTCAAAATAAATATTAATTTTAAAATTTACACAGTCTTTCCTTTTAATTTTATCATATTAATCGTATTTTATCTATGAGAATGGTACGTATATATATACTTTATGTCTAAATTTAAATAATATTCCACTTATTTTTGGGTGTTTATTTTATAGTCTAATAAAAATAAGAGCAACCTAAGGAAAATTTTCCTATTAGGTCGCCCTTTGTATTAATATTTTACTTTTTTTATGTTCCAAATATCTTTAGCATATTCAGCTACAGATCTATCTGCAGAGAAAATACCAGCGTTAGCAGTATTTACTAAACTCATTTGTCCCCATTTTTCTTTATCTCGATAAGTTTCGGCAACTTTTTCTTGAGCTGTAACATAACTTTCAAAGTCAGCTAGACACATATAGTTATCTTGAGTTAATAAGTAGTCTACGATAAAGTTGAAGTTCATACCACCTACAGTCATAGTTCTAATGAAATCTAATGTTTCTTTAATTTTTACTGAATTATTGTAGTATTCCCAAGGTTTATATCCATGAGCATATAACGCATCTACTTCTGGAGTTTCTAAACCGAAGATGAAGATATTGTCATCTCCTACCGCTTCATGAATCTCTACATTAGCTCCATCAAGTGTTCCTAATGTTAAAGCTCCATTTAGCATTAGTTTCATATTACCTGTTCCACTTGCCTCTTTTCCTGCTTGTGAAATTTGTTCACTAATATCAGCAGCAGGAATAATTTTTTCTGCAAGTGTTACTTTGTAATCTGGTAAGAAAACAACTTTGATGTACTCACGCACTAATTCATCACATTCTATCATTTGAGAGATAGAGTGGATAAATTTGATTATATTTTTAGCCATTTGGTATCCTGATGATGCTTTTGCAGCAAAAATAAACGTTCTTGGCACTGGACGTAATCCATTGTACTTAATTTCTCTATATAAATAGACAATATGTAATGCATTAAGTAATTGACGTTTATATTCATGAAGTCTCTTCACTTGAACATCAAAGATTGATTCTGGATTTACAGTTATACCTGTAGTATTTTGAATGTAAGTAGCAAGTTGCTCTTTTTTAACTTTCTTAATTTCTTGAAGTTTAGCAACAACTTTCTTATCTTCTTTATAGGCATTTAATTTACTAATTTTAGATAAATCTTTAACGAAGTCATCTCCAATTAATTCTTTCAGATAAGATACTAACTCCGGATTAGCTTGACCTAACCATCTACGGTGAGCTATACCATTCGTTACATTTCCGAATTTTGTTGGATATAATTCGTTGAACGCTCTAAACGTTGATTCAACAAGAATGTCACTATGTAATTTAGATACTCCATTAACATTATGACTTCCTACTATTGATAAGTTCGCCATTCTTATTTGATTATCATAAATAATCGCTGTTTCTGCTAATGTATAATCTTTATCTTGATCAATTACCCATTGACAGAAACGTTTATTAATTTCTTCGATAATTGAATAAATACGTGGTAATAATGGTTTGAATAAATCTACAGACCATTTTTCTAGTGCTTCAGCCATGATTGTGTGGTTAGTATAGGCAAAAGTCTTAGTAGTAATTTCCCATGCTTTATCCCAAGAATATCCATATTCATCTAACAATAATCTCATTAATTCTGGTACTCCCATCGCTGGGTGAGTATCATTAATATGTAAGGCAACATGTTCGCTTAGATTTTCTAATGTTCCAAATTCATTGTAATGATTTTTTACTAATTGTTGTAATGAAGCACTAATAAAGAAATATTGTTGTTTAATACGTAATTCTTTACCTTCAATTGTGCTATCTGCTGGATATAATAATTTAGAAATTGATGAAGCTATCGCTTCTGCTTCTGAAGATTTTGAATATTCTCCACGTTCAAACAGTTTCATATTAAATCCAGTTTTTGCTTTTGCTTCCCATAAACGTAATGTATTTACAGTTTTCGTTTTATATCCTGAAATTAATAAGTCATATGGTTCAGCTTGTATTGAAGTGTAATCTTTGTGTTCTACAGTAAATCCATTTTCTGTCATTTTTTCTTCTACGTGACCATAGAATCTAACTTCAATTTCTTCATCATTTCTATAAACAAGGCCATATTTTCCTAAGTCTAACCAATAATCAGGAAACTCCTGTTGCCAACCATTGTTAATAACCTGCTTGAAGATTCCATATTCATAAAGAATAGAAAAACCTGTTACTGGATAATCACTACTTGTTAACGCATCTAAATAACATGAAGCAAGACGACCAAGACCACCATTTCCTAATCCCGGATCTGGTTCAATATCATAAATTTCATCTAAATCGAAGTTATTATTAGAAAGATATTCTTTGATTTCTTTTTCTACTCCAAGATTAAATAAATTGTTTCTTAAAGTTCTACCTACAAGAAACTCCATTGACATGTAATAAGCACGTTTTTGTTTTGTTTTCTTTAATTCTTGTTCATAAGCAAATTTTTTCTCAGATAATTTTTCTCTAACAGTACTCATTAACGCTTCATAAACTTGACGTTTACTAGCTGTTTTTATTGTGATACCAAATTGTCTTTTTAAATATTTTTCTATTCTTTGTTCTAACTCTTGTTGTTTCATTAATCTCTCCTATAATCCATCTCGTTAGACGATTTCACTATACATATTTATATATTGTAGTGCTGATTTTTTCCAACTTACATCTTGTTGAATTGCATTCTTCATAATTTTATTCCAAATATGACGTTCTTGATAATAGCAATATGTTGCTCTATATACTGCATCTAACATATCATATGCATCAAAACTCTCAAATGTAAAACCTGTTCCTGTTTTACCATCGAATGGTTCTACAGTATCTCTTAAACCACCAACTCTATGAACAATAGGAATTGTAGCGTATCTCATTGAGATAAGCTGAGATAAACCACATGGTTCTGTTTTAGATGGCATTAAGAACATATCACAAGAACTATAAACTTTTGATGAGACTTCTGAAGAGAACATAATTAAACTTCTTACTTTATCATGACGACGATATTCTAATGAACGAAGTGCATCTTCATAATGACGATCACCTGTCCCTAAAATCACAAGTTGAGCACCTGTTTTTAAGATTTCATCTGCTACATGAAGAACTAAGTCAATTCCTTTTTGATGAGTTAATCTAGTAACCATTCCTATCATAGGTATATTTTCGTTAACTTCTAAAGCCAATTCTTCTTGTAATTTTAATTTATTCTGAACTTTATTTTTTAACGTTTTAACATCAAAGTTTTTATAAATTTGTTTATCAGTTTTTGAATTGAATTTATCAGTATCTAAACCATTAATAATGCCATGAAGTTTCCCTTGTTCTACTCTTAGTATATCATCTAGTCCATATGAGAAGTATGGATCTAATATTTCATGAGCATATGTTTCACTGACAGTATTAATTCTATCAGCTAACTGAATAGCTCCTTTTAATAAGTTTAAATCACCTTTGTATATCAGAGCGTCAAAATATTTATTATCTAATCCAAAAAGATTACCCATTTCATACGGATTGAACTTTCCTTGGAATTCTATATTATGAATAGATATTACACTTTTAATATTTTGATAGAAGCTTTCACCTCTCGCTTTTAAATCATCTAAGTAGATAATTGATAATGCAGCATGCCAATCATTAGCATTAACTACATCTGGTTTATAACCTATATGTGGTAATATTTCTAGTGCTGCTTTTGAGAAGAATGCAAAACGCTCTCCATCATCTTGTTGTCCATAAACACTATCTCTATTAAAATATTGTTCATTATCAATAAAATAATACGTTACTCCATTTACTTGAGTTTCAAAAATTCCACAGTAAACAGTTCTCCAACCTAAATTAACAAAGATATGTTGTTTATATTTTAAATCATATTTTTCTCTATCTATAGTAGAATATAATGGTAGAACTACCCTTGCTTCTACATTTTCATCTTGAAGTGCCTTAGGTAATGATCCTATTACGTCTCCTAAGCCCCCAACCTTAACAAATGGTGCCGCTTCAGCTGCCACGAATAATATTTTCATTATAATTCTCCTTATTCGTTATTTATTTCATACTAAAAGGGTTAGTTTTAGATGTAGTCTATCTGTTTATTATACTCCTTTTCCTTCCGAAAATCGAAGATTTTACAAATATCTCCCACATTTTATCCTAACCCATATTATTTATTATACTACTTTATTTTTTTCGACAATAACTTGGCAATTTTCGGTTCCTTTTAATTCAACCCTTTCTGAAACAGTTGCTGCTTTGTCTAAAATTACATAGTCTAAGTAAGCTGATTTCTTAATAACACTATTAGACATTACTATAGAGTTTTTAATAACAGCTCCTTCTTCTACTACTACGTCCCTAAATAATATACTGTTCTCAACAATTCCATTAATTTCACAACCATCTCCTAAAATAGAGTTTTTTACGATTGCTCCTTCTCCATAAGTAGTTGGCACACTATCTTGAACCCTAGTTAAGATATCAGTTCCTGATAAAAATAATTCATTCATTTTGTTAGGGTCTAATAAATCTCTATTGAAGTTATAAAATTCTTGAACACTATTAATTGTTCTCGTGTAATTTTTAATTTCATATCCATAAACGTTTAATCTATGGAAATTCTTAGTAATGAAGTCTAATAGAAGATCTTGCCATCCATATGTCATACCTTTTTTAACAAGTTCTTTAAACATTTCTTTAGACATTATGTATATCTTAACTTGTGTTGGACAAACTTGATCATATCCATCATAATGATATAAACTATCATACAATCTATCTTTATCATCAAAAATAATTTGTGATTCACGTTGTTGAGGTTTTCTATACGTATAAGCTAAAGTTATATCTGCATTTGTAGACTTATGGTAATTCAACATTTCTTTAAAGTCAATATTTCCTACAATATTTCCATCAGCAAGTATACAGTATTCTTCTAATAAAGTATCTGCATATCTAGCTGCATCTCCTAGTGCTTCAATTTTGTTTTGAGCAACTCTATTTGATTGATGGTTTGACATTGGTGTTATAAACTTCAATCCACTATTTTTTCTGTTTAAATCCCAGTCTTTCCCCCAGCTTAAGTGATCCATTAAAGACTTATAGTGATGATTTGTTACTACTGCAATATTAGATATTTCAGCTTTTACTAAAGAAGATAACATGAAATCGACCATTCTATATCTTGATGCAACTGCTAAAGATGCCAGTGTTCTATTTCTTACTAATCCTTGCAGATCGTCGTTACGATAATTATCTGCAAATAATATACAAAATGCATTTACCATATTATTTTCCCTCTACTTTCCTATTCTCTTTTACAACTTCATCTCTACCGACTACAGTTATTTGTTCTTTTCCTAGAACGATTTCTCTATTTCCAACTTCTACGTTTTCTTTAACAACTGAACCTTCTGCAATGATTGAATTGTAAACTTTTGCACCTTTTTCAATTACTACACCTTTCATGATGATACTTCCTACCACTTCAGCTCCTTCTTCAATTCGAACACCTGAAGAGATAATAGATTCTGAAATAGTTCCATAAACTGAAGTACCGTCAGAAATCATAGAGTTTTTCACATTTGCACTATGTCCTAAATATTGTGGCATAGCCCCTTCATGTCGATAATAAATTCTCCAAAGTCTATCATCTATATTAAAGTTTTCTTTATTTTTAATTAGGTCCATATTAGCTTCCCATAAGCTCTCAATTGTACCAACATCTTTCCAATATCCATAAAATGGATATGCATAAATATTTTTACCTTCGTTTAGCATCATTGGAATAATATTTTTACCGAAGTCTTTTTCACTATCTGGATTTTCTTCATCACGGATTAAATATTCCCTTAATTGTTGCCAACTGAAAATATATATCCCCATAGATGCTTTTGTTGAAATTGGATTTTCTGGTTTTTCTAAAAACTCAGTAACTTTAAGATCAAAATTTGTATTTAATATTCCAAAACGACTAGCTTCTTCAATTGGAACATTAATGTGTGCAATTGTTAAATCTGCACCTTTTTCTTTATGGAAATCTAACATTTCTTTATAATTCATTTTATAAATGTGATCTCCTGATAAAATAAGGACATATTCTGGGTTATATTGCTCTATATATTTAATATTTTGATATATTGCATTAGCAGTTCCTTTATACCATTCTCCAGTTTTTCCTGCAGTATAAGGTGGTAGAATAGATAACCCTCCATCCATTCTATCTAAATCCCATGGTTGACCATTCCCCATGTATGAGTTAAGTTCCAAAGGCATAAATTGTGTTAGTACTCCTACAGTTGAAATTCCAGAGTTCGCACAGTTAGAAAGTGGAAAATCTATAATTCTATATTTTCCACCAAAAGGTACAGCCGGTTTAGCCATATCTTTTGTTAAAACTTGTAATCTTGTACCTTGTCCTCCCGCTAGTAGCATTGCTACAACTTCTTTTTTTCGTGCCATTAAGTTGACCCCCTTCTTCAAAACTTGTTTATTTCTTTTCTATATACATTGTCGCATAAGGCGGAATGTTTAAACTCAACGTATATTTAAATTCATTTTTTTCTTTATTAATTGTTTTAAGATTTCTATTTGATACTGCGATACCATCGTATTTTTTAGCATCAGAATTCAACACAATCTTGTAACTTCCCCAAGTATCTACCCCAATTTCATAATTTTTCAATACTTGATTTGAGAAATTACTAACCACTAAGACTTCTTTACCTGATCTATCTTTACGAGAAAAAGCAAAAACATTGTTATTATTATCATCTACAACATGCCATCTAAAGCCATCCCAATCACTGTCGTTTTCCCATAGTGCTCGCGTAGTTTTATAATACTTGTTAAGTTCTTTTACATATCTATGTGTAAATACATGCTTAGGATATAACATTAATAACCAATCAAGTTCTCTTTCTTCATCCCATTCAATAAATTGAGCAATATCAATTCCCATAAATGCTAATTTTTTCCCTGGATGTGCATACATATACCCTAAAAATGCTTTTAAGTTTGCGAATTTATCCTCGTATGGAACAGGACTCTTATCTAAAAGAGATTTTTTTCCATGTACTACTTCATCATGTGAGATTGGAAGAATGAAATTTTCAGAGAATGCATAATGCATTGAAAATGTAAATTTGTTGTGTACTCCTTTTCTAAAGAAAGGATCTGTTTCTAAATAATCAAGACTGTCATTCATCCATCCCATATTCCATTTGAAGTCAAATCCTAAACCACCATGTTCAACAGCAGCAGTTACTTTTGGATAGCTCGTTGATTCTTCTGCTATCATACTTACACCTGGATAATTTTCTTTTACGTATAAGTTAAGATTTTTTATAAAATCTATTGCTTCTAGATTTTCAAATCCACCGTAAATATTTCTAGCGCATTTGTCTTCATCTCGGCAATAATTTAGAAAAATCATAGAGCTAACCGCATCGACTCTGATTCCGTCTATGTGGTAATCTTCAATCCATGAAACGGCACTAGACGTTAAAAATGACTTAACTTCATTACGACCATAGTCAAACACCCTAGTACCCCAACCTTCGTGCTCCATTTTTCTCGTATCAGAATATTCATAGCATGGTGTTCCATCAAATTCATATAATCCATGAGCATCCTTTGTAAAATGTCCAGGAACCCAATCTAGTATTACCCCAATATTATTTTGGTGACAAATATCAACAAAATACATAAAATCTTCAGGTGTTCCATATCTTGAAGTTGGTGAAAAATACCCTGTAGCTTGATATCCCCATGATTTATCATATGGATACTCTGTAACTGGTAATAACTCAACGTGAGTGTAATTCATTTCTTTTACATATTCTACCAGTCTATGTGCTAGTTCCCTATAACTTAGTTCTTTTCCCTCTTCATTATGTTTCCAAGATCCAAGATGTACTTCATAAATATTCATAGGCTGATGATAAGGTACCGTTCTATTATCCATCCACTTTTTATCTTTCCATTTATATTCTGGTAAAGTATAAACTTTTGATGCTGTTAACGGTCTAGTCTCAGCATGCTTAGCATATGGATCAGCCTTCCATAACTCAACCCCACTATGTGTCACAATTACATATTTATAAGCATCAAACTCACTAACACCAAGAACTTGAATTTCATAAATTCCTCTATCATTTATTTTTTTCATTTCATACGTATGTGGATACCAAGAACAAAACTCACCCGTAACAAAAACTCTTTTTGCGTTTGGAGCCCATACTCTAAAAGTACAAGAATCCCCTTCTAAAAACGACCCTAAAAATTTATGGCTATGGTAATTAGTTCCTTCATGGAATAAATATTCGGCCATATTATTATTCACTAAATAACCCCCTCCTCTACAAAAGTAAGCGTTTTCTTTTGATTTTAAAAAATTTTAATTTTATAAAAATCTCATAAAAAATAGTTTAAATTAACACTAATTTTTTCTTTATTTTTTATAACTATAGTATAACATATGAAAGCTTTTATGTAAATGTTTTCTTTGCTATTTTGTTACAAATTATTATCTCTAATTTAATGCTTTAATACTAATAAAATTCTATTTTTTTAAATATTAACATTTACTTTTAAAAATATTTGTATTAAAATTAAGTTGATTATTTTGTAAAAAAATTGATAATGCAAATTTTATGTTTCGGAGAAGAAAAAATGATTAAATTTAATCCTATAAAAAATAAATTCCCTAAAGGAGCAATAAATAATAAAGAATCTTTCCACTTTGAGGTATTAATTAAAGATGATTTCTATTTCAATGATTTCAAAATTATTATAAAAAATGAGTTTACAGGTGATATTATATCTAAAAGTTTGAAATTTAAAGAAAAGACTGAAAATAATTATTCCAAATATTTCGTAGAATTTGAACCTTTTAATATCGGCCTATACTTCTATCATTTCGAAGTTCACTTTGATAGTTTTTACGTATATTTAAAAAATGATAGATTAAATGCTAAACTTGTTAATAGTAATGATGAACTACCGGATTGGCAACTTACTGTTTATGATTCAAACTTTACAACACCAGATTGGTACAAAGGTTCAATTATGTACCAGATTTTCCCTGATAGATTTAAACGAAGTGATAAATATACCGCAAAAATAGCAAAAAATGAAAATGTAAGAATTAGACATGAAAATTGGGACAGTATTCCACACTCATCAATTACTCATGAAAATTATGGTGCAAAAGATTTCCTAATGGGAAATCTATTAGGAATAGAGGAAGAAAAAGATTACTTTAAAAAATTAAATATAGAGAGTATTTATTTAAATCCTATTGTTGAAAGTCCTGAGAATCACCGATACTCTACTGCTGATTATTTTAATGTTGATCCGTATTTTGGAACTAATGAGCAATTCGAAAATTTCTGTAAAGATTTCAAAAATGATAATATTAAAATTATTCTAGATGGTGTTTTTAGCCACACAGGTTCTGACAGTATTTATTTCAATCGATATAATAATTATGACAGTATTGGTGCTTATAACTCTCAAAATTCACCATACTATTCTTGGTTTAATTTTATTAATTTCCCTAACGAATATCACTCTTGGTGGGGATTTGACAATTTACCTACAGTTGTAAAAGAAAACAAGGAATATAGTGATTTCATCAATAATAAAGATACTGGTGTTGTTAACTTTTGGCAGAAATTAGGAATTGCTGGATGGCGCCTTGATGTTGCAGATGAATTTCCTGATGAATTCTTAGATAGAATTCGTGAAAGTGCAAAATACTATGATAAAGATTCCCTAATTATTGGAGAAGTTTGGGAAGATGCAACTAATAAAATTTCTTACAATACGCGACGACGATATTTCTTAGGTGATCAACTAGATAGTGTAATGAACTATCCATGGAAAAATGCTATTATTAATTTCGTAAAATATAAAAATGCAGATGATTTTACCCTTGAAATAATAAAATTGACAGAAAACTATCCTCGTCCTGCCCTTGATGCGGTGATGAACTTACTTGGAAGTCATGATACTGAGCGTGTTCTTACAATGTTAGCATTTGATAATCCAGAAGATATACCTGTTCATGAACGACCAACATATAAAATGTCAAAAGAACAATATTACGAAGCAAAAAATCTATTGAAATTTGCTAGTTTTATACAATTTACATTACCTGGTGTTCCTTGTATTTACTATGGTGATGAAATTGGAATGTATGGATTTAGAGATCCATATAACCGACTAGGATTTTCTCATAATAATAAAGACGAAGATTTACTAAATCATTATATCGAATTGTCAAAATTTAGAAATGAAAACAAAAATGATTTTATTACAAATTTTGAATTTATTTATACTAATGAAAAATGTGTTGCTTACAAACGTAATAACATTCTTTGTATAATAAACTTAGATTCTAAGGCTCACTTTATCGAAGATTATTCTGGTGAAAAAATATTTGGAAACAATGAAATATATCCAACACCATTTGGGACAGTAGTAGCTCCTAACAGTTATGTTGCAATAAAAATTAAATAAAATAAAGTAAGTGGTTGACCCAAAAGTATTAGATTTTAAAATAGTTTACATGGAAACTATTAGACATAGTTGTTTATTAATATCTAAATTCGCTTCATAAAAACTTTTTAGATATCTAATAAAGTATAGGAGGTAACTCGACAAAATCTTGTTTCTTAAGAAATCACGATTTTGTTGAGTCACTCCCTCTTCGTTTTACATTTTTATTTAGGAACTTTTTACAACTATATATGCTTGGGAGTACGTAAAAATAGACACTAAGGCTGATTCAATCTTAGTGTCATTTTTATATTATCCAGAGTTTCTAAGTCCAGTAGCAACTCCATTAATTGTTATATGAATTGTATTAATTTGAGATTCTGGTAACTTACCTTCTCTAGAACGTTTGATTAATTCTACCTGAAGTAAATTCAAAGTATTAAAGTATTGTAACCTATTTTCTAAACTTCGAGTTAAGTATGTATTATCTTCTAGAAACTCTTTATGTTCTGAGATTTCTAGTACTACTTGTTTAGTTAAGTTCCATTCTCTTAAAATTTCTTCATATACATTTTTAGTTTTTTCATCATTACAAAGATTTGCATATTCTTTTGCAATATCCATGTCTGATTTCGACATAACCATATCAACATTTGATAGTAATGATGTGAAGAATGGCCAGTTTTTGTACATTTTACGTAATTTTTCAATATTCTCTTTATCTTTATTAATGAAATTTGAGAACGCTGTTCCTACTCCATACCAACCTGGCAGCATGATTCTACTTTGCGACCATGAGAATACCCAAGGAATGGCTCTTAAGCCACCGATATCCGTAATTTTTTTACGTGACGCTGGGCGCGATCCAATATTTAAACTTGAAATCTCTTTAATCGGTGTTGCTTCGAAGAAATAATTGTAAAAGTTTGGATTTTCAAATACTAACTCACGGTATTTATTATAACTATCATTAACAATTTCATCCATAATGATTTGAATTTCTGGAATATCTCTTATGTCAGTATTCACTTTATCAGCATTCATTCTTTGAATTACAGCAGAGAATAGTGCTTCTAGATTATAATAAGCTGCATCACTATTTCCATATTTAGCTGCAATGATTTCACCTTGTTCAGTAAGGCGGATTCTATCTTGAACACTTCCTAAAGGTTGTGAAATAATCGCATCATAACTTGGTCCTCCACCTCGACCTACAGTACCACCTCGACCGTGGAAAAAAGTAACTTTGATATTGTGTTTCTCACCAAGTGATGAAAGTTCTTGTTGTGCTTTGTATAATGACCATCCAGATGATAAATATCCACCATCTTTATTACTATCTGAGTATCCTAACATTATCTCTTGATATCGACAATTGTCATTCACCCATTTTTTCACTATATCTAAGCTTAAGTATTTATCCATAACTTCATATGAATTTTCTAAGTCTTCAATAGTTTCAAATAATGGTACGAGTTGTAACCTAGCAAAATCATTACCCACTAATCCAACTTCTTTTAGCATAATTGCTAGTTCTAATAAATCTGATACACTAGTTGTATGAGATATAATGTTTTGTTTAATAACATTGTCTCCAAGTTTATCTTTTAATTTTCTAGCTGTTCTAAAGATAGCAAGCTCTTTTTTTAATTCTTCTGATTGTTTATCTACATCATTAATACTTAGAGGACGTGGATCTTCTTCTAATTGTTTTAATAACAATTTACATTTTTCATCTTCACTTAGAGAACTATAATCTTTTTCAATATTTGCACTTCTTAGTAATTCCGCTACAGAAGCTTCATATACACTTGAATCTTGACGCATATCTATACTTGCTAAGTAGAATCCAAAGATTTTCACAACATTAAGTAATTCCTCAAATTCTCCAGTGATTAATATTTCACCTTTATTTTCTAATAAAGATGTTTTTATTACTTCTAAATCTCTAATAAATTCTAATGATGTTAAGTATTTTTCTCCTATTTTCTTATCATTAAGTAAGAATTCTTTAGTATTTTCAAGTTTTTCTTTAATATAAAATATTGCTCTTCTATATGGTTCTTTTTCTCTATATACTGATGAATCATTAGAACGGTTAGCTAATTCTTCTAATTCTTTGCTTTCTTGAATATATTGAGTCGACATTGAGAAAGTTCTGTATAGACTTTCTAGTTTATCTAAATAGTAATTTGAAATAAGTTCACACTGCTTCATAGCTGATAAATTAAGTGTTTCAGCAGTCACAAAAGGATTACCATCACGGTCTCCTCCAATCCACATTCCCATAGTTATTGGAGTTTCATTTTTTAAATCTATATTATGTTCTTCTAATAACAACTTATACTCAATCATTAATTTTCCAATAGCTTTTATGAAAGATAGATTATAGTATTCTAGCACATTGGTAATCTCATTTGCTACTTTTAGTTTTTTCTCACGAATAATATCACTTTGAATTAATATTTCAATATGTTTTTGAATTGAATTTTTCCATTTTCTTTCGTTGATTAAGCCATTTTTTACGTCTCTATGTTTTCTCAATAATGAGTGTAATTTCTCAGTTAAATCAAGAATTGTCTTACGTTGAACCTGTGTAGGATGTGCTGTTAACACAGGTACAACATTAATGTTGTCTAAAATATTTTTATCTTTAATATTTTTAATTGAATCAGATAACTTACCTATATAAGACTCACCTGAATTATTTTTATAGTTTACCTCGTAAGCTAAGTCAACATCTTCGGCAATATTTATTAAAAGAGGTAACACTGAAAAGAAATTTGCGACAATTTCCATCTCCTCTTGTGTTAAGTCTTTAATAATAAGATTTAATTTTTCATAATTTTTCTGATCTGCTAATGATTTCAATTCTACTATCTTTTGAAAAGTTTCTTCTGAAATTAGTTTTTGAGTTGCTTTCAATAACATTTCAGTAAGAATCTTAATCTCCTCTTGGATAATATTTTCATTTACATTGCTTTCTAGTCTTGTTTTTTGCATCTAGTTACTCCTTGATAAGATTTTTACTAATAAAGTTTATTTTATCAGTTTTAACTACATATTCCATTATAAAACTTTTTTAGAAATAACACAATGAATTTTGATCATTTTTTTCATTTTCTCATGTATTTTACTAACTTTTTTTGTTTTTTTAATATTATTGTTCTTATTTTGTTTTATCAAACAATGTTTCATATTATCTCTAAAAATTCTAATAATATTCTAATATTCACATGATTTATCATTCTAACAACTAAAAGATTAAATCAGTAGTTGTTAAATTCTATACATAAAAAATCGAGGATTTATGAAAGTAAATTTTTTCAAATCTAACTTTCAATATTTTCCTCGATTTTATTTTTTATTATTCTTCTTCGTAAATTTCTTCTTTCGCTGCTAATGTAACAGTTGCTACTTTTTGATCATCAACAAGATTAATTACTTTAACACCTGTCGCTGTTCTTCCAAGTGTGCTAATTGTTGAAACGTCTATTCTAATAATAATTCCTTGGTCAGTCATAATCATTAAATCTTCATTTCCTGCGATTGATTTAACCGCTACAATCTTACCTGTTTTCTTAGTAACTTTAGCAACTTTAACACCTTTTCCTCCACGGTTAATCACATTGAATTCCGTAGATTTAGAAATTTTACCAATACCATTTTCTGTTACTGTTAAAATTT
>ERZ773028.169-NODE-169-length-58441-cov-5.275563_pt1 | contig 58441 bp, 46 predicted proteins | sample MGYA00511123_ERZ773028 | MGnify/ENA primary metagenome ERZ773028 (study PRJEB29015, sample SAMEA2738134) | human oral metagenome | biome: human oral; feature: human-associated habitat; material: saliva | place: China | collected 2206 ... | reverse complement strand
GCCTGTCCTCAATCTCCGTCTGTATCCTGCGGCGCAGAGGACGGGCGCCGTACTTAGGCTCATAGGCATTCTCGACAATATACTTTTTGACAGAGTCAAAAACCTTCAATTCCAGATGCATCTGTTCCCTGCACTGTCTGGTCAGGTCTCCCATCATAATAGATACGATCTTCTTCATGTCCGTCTTCGTCAGCATCCGAAAGACGATGATCTCGTCGATTCGATTGAGAAATTCCGGCTTGAAGAGGCGCTTCAGCTCCTCCATGACGCCGGATTTCATATTCTCATAATCCTGCGCCTCCGACGCCTCCGCCCCGAAGCCAAGCTTCTTTGGATCCACAATTCGCTGAGCTCCCGCATTGGAGGTCATAATGATGATGGTATTCTTGAAGTCCACCTTGCGTCCCTGGGAATCCGTCACATGACCATCATCCAAAATCTGCAGAAGAATGTTGAACACATCCGGGTGCGCCTTTTCAATCTCATCGAAGAGGATGACCGAATAGGGGTTGCGGCGAACCTTCTCAGAGAGCTGCCCTCCCTCTTCATATCCCACGTAGCCCGGAGGAGAACCGATGATCTTGGCCACACTCTGTTTCTCCATATACTCGGTCATATCCACCCGGATCATGGCCTCTTCGGTCCCGAAGACCGCCTCCGCCAATGCCTTTGAGACCTCTGTCTTCCCGACCCCGGTCGGTCCTAAAAAGAGAAAGGATCCGATCGGCTTTCCGGGAGCCTTCAGTCCCAGACGGCCGCGTCGAACCGCCCTGGCAACCGCCCCCACCGCTTCTTCCTGGCCGATCACCCGCTTGTGGATGGTCGCTTCCAGCCTGCGCAGGCGGCTGGCCTCTGACTGGTTTAGCTTAGAGACCGGGATTTTCGTCCACTCCGCGACAACCTCCGCGACTGCGTTCTCCGTCAGGACTCGCTTTTTTCTGGCAGCGCTTCTCTTCTGGCGCTTCTGTGCCGCTTCCAATTCCGCCTTGACCTTCTCCGACTCTCCTCGTATCGCCCTGGCCCTCTCCATGTCTCCTGCCTTTAAGGCCGCAAGGAGCTCTCTCTCCTGCTGCGCTAAAGTCTCCTCCATCTGATAGAGAAGAGGTCCTCTCTTATCCTCAGTCAAGCGCATCCTGGCCGCCGCTTCATCCATCAGATCGATTGCCTTGTCCGGCAGGAAGCGATCGCTGATATAGCGGGAGGCCAGACGCACACAGGAGCGAACCGCTTCCTGACTGATGCTGACCTTGTGATGCTGCTCGTAGAGAGGACGGATTCCATCTAAGATCGCGATGGCCTCCTCCTCACTCGGCTCTTCAACCATCACCGGCTGAAAGCGGCGCTCTAAGGCCGTGTCCTTTTCAATGTGTCTGCGGTACTCCTCAATGGTCGTGGCGCCGATCAACTGGATTTCCCCGCGGGCCATGGCCGGCTTCAACATATTGGAGGCGTCGATTGCCCCTTCCGCGCCGCCCGCGCCGATCAGGGTGTGGATCTCATCGATAAAGAGGATGATATTCCCGGCGCTGATCACCTCGGCGATAACCCCCTTGACCCTCTCCTCAAATTCGCCGCGGTACTTGGACCCTGCCACCATCCCGGACAAATCCAGAGAGAGGCGCTTATGGCGAACACTGTCCGGAACCGATTCTGTGACGATACGCTGCGCCAGCCCCTCGACAATCGCGGTCTTGCCGACCCCCGGCTCCCCGATCAGGCAGGGGTTATTCTTACTGCGCCGGCTCAATATCCGAATCAGGCGGCGGATCTCCCCCTCTCTGCCGATCACCGGATCCAGCTGTCCCTGCGCCGCCATGGCTGTCAGATCTCTGGAATATTTCTCCAGGACGGACTCCGCCTGCGCGCTCTCCGCATTCCCCCTGGCAGCCAGCTCCTCCCGGTAGATCTCCCCATCCTCTCCCATCGCGGTAATAATGTCGGAAAAAAGCTTCTGCGGATCGATATCTACGGCATTTAACAGGCGGGACGCCGCGCAGTCGGGCATGCGGATCATGGCGACAAGCAAATGCTCCGTCCCGATCTCCTCCACGCGGCTGGTATTCGCCTCCAGCTGGGCCTCCTCCAGGAGCTGATTCAGCTTGGGCGTATTGCCGTCCTGCTCTGCGAGAGCAGTTCCCTCTCCCCCGCCAAGCAATTCCTGCATGAGGCCGATCAGACGGTCCTCATCTACCTTCTGCTCATGCAGGGCCATGGCGGACAGGGTCTTATCATGCAAAAGTCCTAAAAGCAGATGCTCCGTCCCGATGTAGTGATGTCCCAGGCGCTTTGAGATGCGCCTGGCATAATCCAGCGCGGCCTGAGCCTGTGGGGTAAATTTCATCTCAACCTCATTTCCTGTCAAAAGAGAGCGCGCTGATTGTAATCAGACACGCTCCTCAGATTAAAGATCATTTAAATCCATCAGCTGAAGTTCCGGTAAGCTCTCCTCTTTCTCATCTCTGCTCGCCGCCTCTTCTTTGGCCTGCTGCTCCGCCTTGCGCCTCGCATAGGCGACCGCTGCCTCAACCGCCTCTAAGACGCCGTCGTTAGAGCCTTTGTTCTCAGCGGCCACAGAGATGCTGCCGGGATCTAAGTTGGTCGTATCCCCGATATCGAGCGGATCCTTAGCCTGCTCCTCCGGTTCATCCGCAGCATCGTCTTCCTCCTCAATATCCATATCATTTCCAAATCGGGCAGAGATCTTGGCGAGTCTGTCTTTGCGCTCCTGCTCTACCCTGGCAAAAAGAGCGGATTCTGACCCTTCTTCTGACAGCTTTTGGTCTGTTTCATCCGGGCCCGAACCTGCTTCCTTCAGATCCTCTGCTTCCCCGGAATTTATATCTTGTTTTGTCTCCGCCTGATTGCCACCGTCTATTGCTGTCTCAGTCTGGCTGGCATCGCCCGACTCTCTCTGGCTGTTATTATCCGGCTCTGTCTCTGTCTGGCTGGCATCGTGCCTGTCATCGTCTGACTTCGAGGCCGCCTTCTCCTCAGACACAGCCCCTGACGGATCCTCTGTTGAATCGGGATCCTCTGCCCCCTCTTCCGCGGGCTCATATACCAGAGTATCCTGGGCCAGGACGCTCTCATTTTTTGCCCCTTCCCCTCCTTCTGGCCTTGTTGCCGCATTCTCGGCCGGGACAGTCTCACTTCCCTTCTTCTTATGCCGCAGGGCGGTCAGCAGAGAGGCCAAAAGCAAGAGCAAAAGAACAAGAGGTCCCGCGATCTTGGCAGCCAGGGGCAGTGCCCTGATACGGTCTGCGAGAGTATCCTTCGCGGCAGCCGTCTCCTCTGTCTTAGCAGCTTCTTCTTCCTGTGCCGCCGGCTTGATTGCGCTGTTGATGTCCGCGACAGCGCTAAAGCTTCCATTTCCCGGATCCAGGCGGAACCATGAGCTGTTCCCCGTCTGATCCTTCCCGTAGGCATATATGTTGCCGGAGGCGTCTGTGTAGGTGGGATAGGTGATCTCATTCAGGGTCAGAGTCGCGCTTGTCAGTCCGCTGACCCCTTCTGTCGCCGTGAGAACCAGATACTGATTGGCGTCGCCCAGCTGATAGAAGGGCTCCACCGTCCCGTCCTGATGATAGATGAAGAAATGTCCGTCCTCATTCAGCTTGTCGGACTCCTTGAGATAGACCAGTGTCATCTGCAGGGTCGGATTGGTCAGGACCTTGTAATTATAATTATTGATGGTCTGACGGGTCTGACTGAAGCCAAAGGGCAGAGTCTGTCCCTGGAATTTCTCTGAAATCGTGTAGTTCTTGCCATTATAGTTCAGATCGGGCTCCGACTGCTGCGTCTGCGCTTCCTGCTGACGCGTATTCTCCTGGCTCTTATCCTCCTGTTTTTTGGCTGTCACATGCACAAACATGCTGCACGCCGCAAGGGAAGGGTCTGCCGCAGTCACCTTGAGACCTGCGGCTCCCTGATCAACCGCGCGAAAGGTGATGGTTCCCGAGATCCCGTTGAAGCTAATCTTATTGCCCGCCCTGCTGTAGCCGGCGGCATTGATCTGCTGCGGATCCAGAAGCGTATTGTCATAGGTAAGAGTTAAGGTGTCTGATTCAGAGGCACGCACCCGAACCGTAATCAAATCGCCGGCCTTTGGATTGGAATTGGATACATCGATATAGGTACTGCCCGCCGCATTCACAGGGATCCCCCCTGTGGACGCTACTGTGGCGCTGACAGCCAGCGCAATCGCGACTTGTGCGGCTCTTCCTCTCATGGTCTTCTCCTTATAAGCGATAGAATGCGCTCTTTGCCGACATTCCACGGTCTGAAATCAAGGGCAAATCGCCCGGGCACCCGTGTGCCTTGTTCTAACAAATTATAAGGAAATGCCCCTGCATCGTCAAACGCGCCCTCACCGGCCGCGAGCAGCCAAACAGGCAAAAATCCCCATCTGCGTGAGCAGAAAGAGACTGACCAGCTGCCAGATATCCATGCTGCTGATCCTCTGGTCAAAAACCCAGAGACCGACGCTGACGAGGACAAGTGACCAGAGAGCTGCCAGAAGTCCCAGAGCCGCGAGTCTGTCCCGGTTCCCTGTCAGCTTCTCTTCTTTTCTGTTTCCGCGGTTTCCTGTTTTCATATTCATATCTGCCTCATTTCGTATTTGCTGAGGCAAGTATAATATCCGTCCTATACCATTAATGGGATATTTATCCCCCTTGTAAATGCCCTTCTCTTTTTTTATGATGAAAATCAGAGCAAGACGAATCCCTTCCACGGCTAAAAGAGAGGAAATCCTATGAGAAATTGCATCATCGCCCAATCCGGCGGACCTACTGTCGCCATCAATGCCAGCCTGGCGGGCTTGCTTGACGCCAACGCAAACCGATCCTATTTCGGCCGCTGCTACGGCGCTCTAAACGGGATCACCGGCATCTTGGATGATCGTCTTTTAGATCTGTCCCGGATCATGTCAAAGACTCCCGATTTCACAGATCGTCTGATTCACACCCCGGCTATGTATCTGGGTTCCTGCCGATACAAGCTGCCAGATCCCGACAGCGAAGAAGGGGAAAGGATCTGCGAGCGAATCTTCCTCCTCTTTCAGAAATATGACATTGATTCCTTCTTCTATATCGGCGGAAACGACTCCATGGACACAGTCTTAAAGCTCTCCCGCTTCGCCGAAAAGAATCGCTCGTCGGTCAAAATTCTGGGGATCCCCAAGACCATCGACAACGACCTTGCGCATACGGATCACACGCCGGGCTTTGGTTCCGCCGCCAAATACATAGCGACCAGTCTCCGGGAAATCGCCTGCGACGCCTACATCTATGCCGTCAAGTCCGTCACCATCGTTGAGATTATGGGCCGCGACGCCGGCTGGCTGACCGCGGCCTCTGTCCTGGCTCGAACGGATAGCTCCCCCGCGCCTCAGCTGATCTATCTGCCGGAGGTTCCCTTCGATCTTGCGGCCTGCGTACGGGACACGAAGAGCTTGCTGGAACGGGAGAACAATATCATTATTGCCGTCTCTGAGGGGATCCGCGACGCCCAGGGGAACTATCTGAGCGCCAACCAGGCTGTCAGAGACAAATTCGGTCACGCCCAGCTGTCCGGCACCGGCAAGGCTCTGGAGACCGTCATGAGAGATCAGCTGCACGTCAAAACCCGTTCCATCGAACTCAATGTCCTGCAAAGGGCGGCTGCCCACTGCGCTTCCGCGACTGATCTGACCGAGTCCCACGACCAGGGCGCTTACGCGTTGACGGCCTCGATGGAGGGCAAAAGCGGACAGATGATGACGATCCATCGAATCGAGGGCGCCGGCTATCAGACCAGAATTGCGTCCTCTCCCATCGATCAGATTGCCAATGAGGTCCGGTCTGTTCCCCTCGCCTGGATCAACGATGCCGGCAATGATGTCAGACAGGAGATGATCGATTATCTGGCCCCCCTGATCAGCGGTCAGCCCTCTCTTTTCTATAAGAACGGCCTGCCGGATTATCTGGACCTGTCACACCTGCGGGGATGATCGTCATAGGGGATGATTCGTCATATATGAAATCTTCTCCGCAGCTCCGCCAGCGCCCTCCGGCCTCCCAGAAGCAGAGTTCCCAGAAATACCAGGACGGGAAAGAGAAGGGCGAGCTCCGACAGGAGCTCCTCTTCCGCCAGACCGAGCCAGTAGAAGACCATACTGAGGAAGCCGAGGGGAAGCATGAGGATCTGAACGATCAGATAGCTCTCCCAGTTTCGGCGATTGACCAGCATAAGAATCAGCAGGGACAGCTCAATCAGCAGGACAGCAATGGGATAAGAATAGCTAAAGGACCACTGAAAGAGACCATATTGCAGGTCGATGAAGAAGAAGCAGACCAGCCCTCCGAAAACGCCCCCGAAAATACGCCGCATATAGCCCAGGTCCTTGTAGAAAAGATAGAGCATCCATGCCATAAAGAGAAGGGACTCCAGGACGGTCAGACTCCAGCTGAAAGCATGATTGAAATAATGGTCGATCAGAAGCGACAGGGAGCTGACAAGCAGAGCGGCAAAGACAAGAGCCCGCAGGACGATTGCGTACTTCTTCTGGCGGATCACTACATTGGGATAGGCAAGCAATCCCCCCTCTCTTCTCTCCCGCCGCCGCTCCAGCTTGTGCTCAGCCAGGCGAAGCTGTCCCTTTGTCGTCAGCCTGCCCTCTCTGATCTGCTGTCTGAAGCGGTTTCGACTCTGTTTTATCTGCTTCCTGGCCTCTTTTGTATCGACCCTGTGGTCGGCCGCGTTCTCGCGAATCGCCTGTATCTCCCTGTCTCTTTGCCCGCAGGCAGCCTCAAACTCCTCCCTCTTTCCCCTTAACTCTTCCTCCCTGGCGTCAAGCCTCTTCTCATCCTCCTTCAGCAGGCGGATACGGGCCGCGTCGAGCGGATCGAGCTCTTTTATGGGGCAAAGGGCGCTGCGGCAGAGCGGACAATACTCCAGTTCATCCAGAATTTTAATATCGCACTTCTTACAGTATTTCATTCATTTCCCCCGTTGCACTCCAGGGCAAGTTCAATCCCGTCACGGGCGATCTGCCGGAAAATATCTCTCTGTATCCCCGTTCCCTCCCACCGGCTGCTGACCGAAAAGACCAGCGTATCCTGGTATGAAGTGATGGTCGCCTTTAACCCCTGCCCTCTGGAAAAGGCCAAAAAGCAGTGGAAGGCGCGGATATAGGAGCGATACTTATCTTCAACGCTAATATTTCCAATGTTTGTGATCGTCGTGGTATTGGCCGCCGCCGTCCGATTATAGATGAAGCGCATGGCCAGATTTTTCAGGGGCAGAGGGACTGCGCGCGCTGCCAGATAGTCCTGGTTCGAGACATTGTAGGAGAAAATCGCCTCCAGATTCTCCCTGGTAATCTGACTGCGCAGGCTCTTATGAATCATCCCGGCAATTTCTGCGAAGCTGTAGTCCTCCTTCTGCGGGAGAAATTCCGCGGAGACCATAACGAAGAAATTCTTGGTGGTCTCAGACGCGAAAAAGGGCCGCAGATTCACCGGGACAGCGACGCGAAGGGGTCTGCCGCTCCTGACCAGCCGGTGATAATCCTCCCGGTAAACCGCCCATACATACGCGGCAATCAGATACTCATTGATGGAAACCCCGTATCTGTTTCTGGCCACCTCCCTGATCTGGCCAAGAGACATATAGCCGTGAAAAACTCCCATGGCATCGGCCGGCAGCTTGCGCCCCCGGATCAGATAGGCCTTGCCCGACTTGTATTGATTCTTGTGCGCCCTGCGGTAATTGCGAAGGAAGGCGTCCTCACGATCCAAGGAGGTCTCCGGCGAGAGTCCGTCCCCCTCCCTTCGGAGCTCTTCATGAGCCAGACGCAAATACTGATAGACGATCTCTCTCAAAAATCCAATCGCGCCCACCCCGTCCGCCAGGGCATGAAAGACCTCCAGATTTATCCTGTCCCGAAAATAGCTGACTCGAAAGAGATAGGAGTTATTGCGGCTCGTATGGATCAGGCGGCAGGGATAGGCGTGTTCCTCCTTGACGCGCGGGGCCGGCTTGTGATTCTCCTCCAGATAATACCAGAAGACACCCCTCCGAAGGCGGACATGAAAGCCCGGGAATCTGGGCGTCACCAGGTCGACTGCCTCCTGCAGCGTCTCTGCGTCGACAAGCTCTTTAAGGCAGCAGGAAATCCGATAGGTATTGGTCATCTGGTCACTGGCAATCACCGGGAAAATATTTGCCGTATTGTCCAGTTTCTCCCAGGAGCGCTCTCTTTTTCCCATGCTTTCTTCCCCTTTTCCTCCTTCGGAACATAAGGTCACATTCCCGTCTAAGAGCAGGTTTTTTGCTGTAAAATCTTCTGCTGTCGCAAGCACCATTTTACCAGATATGGAAAGATCCCGCCCCCCAAAAAAGGGGACGGGATCTGACAAACAAACTCTCGAAACAATTTCTTTACAGACTCTTCACCGAGGATCAAAGAGTCTTTCCCCGGGGCAAGCACTTACATAAATCCGTACTTGAGAATAAAGAGCAGGCAGAGAATATACATGAGGGGGGTGATCTTCTTGGCCTTGCCGCAGACCAGGTTGATGATCACGTAAGAGATGACGCCGACAGCAATTCCCTCGGAAATGGAATACATCAGAGGCATAGCAATCATGCACAGATAAGCGGGCACTGCCTCGGTCAGGTCGCTGAAATCAATCTCCACCACAGACTCAATCATGAGGAAACCGATATAGATCAGAGCCGGCGCGGTCGCGAAGCTGGGGATGGTCGTGAAAATGGGCGCAAAGACGATGGATACCAGGAAGAGAAGGGCGGTCACAACAGACGCCAGTCCGGTGCGGGCTCCCTCAGCGAAACCGGCAGAAGATTCAACGAAGGTCGTCGTGGTGGAAGTACCCAGAACAGCTCCGACAGAGGTCGCGATCGCGTCTGCGGTCAGAACCTGCTTAATGCGGGGGAGTTTCCCCTCCTTATCCAGCATGCCAGCCTTGTTGGCGCAGCCGACAACCGTTCCCAGCGTATCAAAGACATCGACAAAGAGGAAGGCAAAGATGACAACTGCGAAATCCAGCGGTTTAAAGCTTATTCCCTGCATGTCAAAGGCCTTGCCGAAAGTCAGGCCGATGGATGTGATATCAAAACTGGAATAAGAGGGAATCAGAGAATAGAAGCCCTTGGCCGCGTCCACAGTGTAGGCCCCGGTCAGCTGACAGATAATACCGATGATCCAGGTGGCAAAGATTCCGATCAGAAGAGAACCCTTTACCTTCTTAATGGCCAGGATGAAGATAATCATCAGGCCGATCAGGGTCAGAAGAGCCGAAATGCCAATTGTATGAAAATCAACATCATGAAAATTTACAATGCTTACCAGATTGGAATCATCATTGACAACAACCTTGCCGTTCTGGAAACCGATAAAGGCGATGAAGAGACCGATACCGGCAGATACTCCCTTCTTCAAGGTCACTGGAATGGCATTGAAGATAGCTTCCCGGATATTGGTCAAAGACAGGACAATAAAGATCAGGCCCTCAACGAAGACGGCCAGAAGGGCGAGGTGCCAGGAATATCCCATCTTACCGCATACAGTGTATGCGAAGTAGGCATTTAATCCCAGACCTGAGGCCAGCGCGAAGGGATAGTTGGCAAAAAGAGCCATAACCATGGTGCCGACAAAGGCAGACAGGGCAGTCGCCATCAAAACCGCATTGGCATCCATGCCTGCCGCGGAGAGGATGGAGGGGTTGACGGCCAGGATATAAGCCATGGTCATAAAGGTGGTAATTCCTCCCAGCACCTCCGTCCTCACTGTTGTGTGGTTATCCTTGAGTTTAAACAGTTTTTCTAACATCCTTTGATTCTCCTCCTTTGGATATACGGTGTCCCCGGCACTGTCCGGAGTTGCAGAGAGGGCTCCGATGTCAAGATCCCTGTCCACGTCATGGGAACAGGCCGGTCAGCACTCGCCTGCACAGCCTGTGTACACGCAACTGCCATGAATGAAGAAAGCACCTTATTCATAGCGAACAAGATGCCTTCGTAATGAACGAGTCTATTATATGCCATGGCTGGCTGACCCGACAAGGTAAATTTAATAAAAATTTTATATTTTGTTCGTCTCCTGCCGACACGCCGATTGGCCCGGCGCATTCCGGGAAATCCTCCGCCCGCAGGCCCCATCTGACAAAACCGCAGGATCCTTCTTTTGACCCGCAGGATCCCTTTTTGAAAGGGATCTGTCACCTGAACCTGTCAATCTCCCAGACTCGCCTTGATAAAGCTGGCAAAGAGAGGATGCGGCTTGTTGGGACGGGACTTGAACTCCGGGTGGAACTGCACGCCCACATGGAATCTCCTGCTCTCATCCTCAACCGCCTCAACAATCAGGCCATCCGGAGAGGTGCCGCATATGGTCAGCCCCGCCTCCTGCAGGATATCGCGATACTTATTGTTAAACTCAAACCTGTGGCGGTGGCGCTCCTGAATCAGATCCTGCCCGTAGGCTCTCTTGAGGACGCTTCCCTCCGCGATCTTACAGGGATAAGCCCCCAGGCGCATCGTGCCTCCCTTTCGAACAATGTGCATCTGCTCTTCCATCAGATCGATGACATTGTTCTTGCCGTTCTCATTGAATTCTCCGGAATTGGCGTCCGAAATCCCTGCCACATTTCTGGCGTACTCGATGACGCTGATCTGCATTCCCAGGCAAATGCCAAAGTAGGGAATATTGTTCTCGCGGGCATAACGGCAGGTCTGTACCATTCCTTCAATTCCCCGCTCGCCAAAACCGCCGGGCACCAGGATACCGGAAACACCAGCGAAGAGCTCGGCGGCGTTCTCCCTTGTCACTTCCTCCGTATTAATCCACTCGACCTCTACCTCGGCATTATTGGCATAGCCTCCATGATAGAGGGCCTCGCGAATCGACAGATAGGCATCGTGAAGCGCCACATACTTACCGGCGATCGCGATCCTCGTCGTCCTCTTAGGATGCTTCACCCGGTCAACCATCTGACTCCAGGCGAGCAGCTTCTCATTGTCCTCAGACAGGTCATTGCCAAGGCCCAACTGCCGGCAGACCGCCTGGTCCAGGCCGTTGCGGTGCAGCATCAGGGGCGCCTCATAGAGACAGTCCATGGTGGAGTTCTCCACGACGCAATCCTTGGGGACATTGGAGAACATGGCGATCTTGCCGATGATGTCCTCTGTCATGGGCCGATCCGCGCGACAGACAATGACGTTGGGATTGATGCCGATCCCCCGCAATTCCTTGACAGAGTGCTGGGTGGGCTTGGACTTCAATTCATCCGATCCCGACAAAAAGGGAACCAGGGTCACATGAATAAAGAGACAGTTCTCAGGTCCCTTCTCTAAAGAGATCTGACGAATCGCCTCAAGGAAGGGCTGGGACTCAATATCGCCGATGGTTCCGCCGATCTCAGTAATCAGGACGTCCGCTTTGGTCGTCTCCGCGCCCATGTAGATGAAATTCTTGATCTCATCGGTGATATGGGGGATGATCTGCACCGTCTTCCCCAGATAACCGCCTTCTCGCTCCCGGTTCAAGACGTTCCAGTAGGTCCTTCCGGAAGTCAGATTGGAGTACTTGTTCAGATTCTCATCAATAAAGCGCTCGTAGTGTCCCAGATCCAGGTCCGTCTCCGCGCCGTCCTCGGTAACATAGACTTCCCCGTGCTGGAAAGGACTCATTGTGCCCGGATCTATATTCATATAGGGATCCAGCTTCTGAGATGCCACCTTATAGCCGCGCATCTTGAGCAGGCGTCCCAGAGAAGCCGCGGTAATTCCCTTGCCGAGACCGGAGACAACACCGCCTGTCACAAATACATGCTTGGTCATTCGATCAATCCTTCTTTCTGCCGAACAGTCCCTTCTTCTCAGGCTGCTCGATGGGATTTTTGCTCTCATCCGCCGCCTTGGCCGCATCCTCAGGCTTCTCTACCTGTGAAATTGCCGACTTTGACATGGGAATACGACAGTTCTTGTTGCTGCCGAACTCGACAATGACCGTCTCCTCGTCAATATCAATGACCACACCGTAGAAACCGCTGGTCGTCATGACAGTATCTCCAACTGCCAGAGAACTGAGCATGGCCGTCTTCTGCTTCTGCTCCTTCTGCTGGGGACGGATCATCATAAAATACATAAAAGCGAAGATAATGACGATCCAGATGATCATGGTAATGGAACCACCGTTTGCTGCTAACATTCTGTTCTCCTCCTAACCAAAATATACTGCCATTGTATCGGAAGCATGGGCCTTTGACAAGGCAAGATCCGCTCGAATTCTCCTGGTAAGCCCCGGTATAAGCCACTCGAATTCACCTGGTCATAAGCCCCGGTATAAGCCGCTCAAATTCAGCCGATATACCCTCACTCTCCTTACGCAGGCCTCGTATGATCGCTTGTTTCCGCAGGCCTCCTCAATCAGTCACTTCCTATCATTTCCATCCATATCGGCCAGCGTCTGCCTCTTGAATTCCGCGAAGCGGCCCTGATCCAGGGCATTTCTGATTTCCTCCATCAGATGGTTATAAAAATAGAGATTGTGCATGACGCAGAGCCGCATGCCCAGCATCTCATTGGCCTTCATCAAGTGACGGATATAGGCTCTGGAATAGGTCTGACAGGTTGGGCACCGGCAGCCCTCCTCAATGGGCTTCATGTCCTTCTCGTACTTCGCGTTTTTGATGTTGATCTTGCCCCGGTGAGTATAGAGCTGACCGTGGCGGGCATTTCTGCTGGGATAGACGCAGTCGAAGAAATCCACTCCCCTCTCGACCGCTTCTAAGATGTTCTGTGGTGTACCGACCCCCATCAGGTAAGTGGGCTTGTCCTGGGGCAGATAGGGAACCACCTCGTCCAGGATCCGGTACATCTGCTCATGGCTCTCTCCCACAGCCAGTCCCCCGATCGCATAGCCCGGGAGCTCGAGTTCAGCGATCCGCCTGGCGTGTTCGATGCGAATGTCCGGGAAAATTGCTCCCTGATTGATCCCAAAGAGGAGCTGCTGTGGATTGACCCTCCCCTCCAGAGCGTTGAGGCGCGCCATCTCCTCCTTACAGCGAACCAGCCAGCGGTAGGTTCGATCGACGGACTTTTGCACGTAATCCCGCTCAGACAGGGCGTCCGGGCACTCGTCAAATGCCATGGCGATCGTGGAGCCCAGATTGGACTGAATCCGCATGCTCTCCTCAGGTCCCATGAAGATCCTGTGCCCGTCGATGTGACTGCGGAAAGTGACCCCCTCCTCCCGGATCCTGCGAAGACCGGCCAGGGAGAAGACCTGGAAGCCGCCCGAATCAGTCAGAATGGGCCGGTCCCAGACCATGAACCTGTGCAGGCCGCCCAGCTCACGGATGGTCTCATCTCCCGTTCTGACATGCAGGTGGTAGGTATTGGACAACTGAATCTGACAGCCCAGTTCCTTCAAATCCTCTGTGGAGACGGCTCCCTTGATGGCGCCGACCGTACCCACGTTCATAAAGAGAGGGGTCTCTACCGTCCCGTGCACCGTGGTGAATTTTGCGCGCTTGGCCCGGCCCTCTGTCTTCAGCAATTGATACATATCTCTTCCTCACCACCGCATCGAAAAAGTCTCTGACAGCAAAACAATAGAATACACGTCTCGCGAGAATTCCATTGTCGTGAAGCATCCTTCGGATCTGACGAGATCCTCCGATTCCAAAGCTCACTTGTCCCGGTAGAAGCTCGCGATACGATCCATCCGAGCCGTCATGTTCGCAAAAAGCAGGTCGACCAGGGTAACGGCCGCCATGGACTCGACGACGACAACGGCTCTGGGAACGATGACCGGATCATGGCGTCCCACAATCTCCATGTCGATCTCCTCCCCCGCCTCGTTGACCGTCTCCTGTCTTTGAGCAATGGAAGGGGTCGGCTTTACGGCTGCCCGAAAGATGATCTCATCCCCGTCGGAGAAGCCTCCCAGGATACCTCCGGCGTGGTTGGTCTTCTTGATGACCCTCTGACCATCCATGGCAAAGGCGTCATTGTTGTCACTGCCCCTGGACCGGGCGACGGCAAATCCGTCTCCCACTTCAAATCCCTTGACCGCTCCGATGGAGCAGATGGCCCTGGCCAAAGAGGCGTCCAGCTTGTCGAATACAGGCTCTCCCACGCCGGCAGGTACCCCTTTGATGCGGCACTCAACCACGCCGCCGGAGGAGTCCAGATTCCTCATGCAGTCAGCCAGATAGATCCCGGCCCTCTCTGCCGCTTCGTGATCCGGCATATAGAGCATGTTTTTATTGATCTCCTCCGCGTCGAAGCTCTGGCAGACGACCGGGCCAATGGCCTTGGTATAGGCGCAAACGAAGATGCCCAGCTCCGCCAGGATCTTCTCCGCAATGGCGCCGGCGGCCACCCGGCCGATGGTCTCTCTTCCGGAGGACCTGCCCCCGCCCCGGTAGTCCCGGAAGCCATATTTGGCGAAAAAGCCCCAGTCGGCGTGTCCGGGCCGAAAGGCGTGCGCGATGTCGCCGTAGTCCCCGGAGTGCTGATCTTGATTGCGAACCAGAAGGGAAATGGGCGTCCCGGTGGTCTTTCCCTCGAAGACGCCGGAGAGAATCTCGATCTCATCGTCTTCTCTTCGCTTGCTTGTGAACGCAGACCGCCCGGGTCTGCGCCGATTCAAGAGGGACTGGATGTCCTCCGCGCTAAGGGGAAGACCCGCGGGAACCCCGTCCACAACACAGCCCAGAGCCTGACCGTGAGACTCTCCCCAGGTCGTCACCCGAAAATATTTGCCAAATGTAGATCCTGCCATACACATCTCTTTTCTTTGGACCGCAAGAGCAGGCACTGGTGACCCGCTCCTCGGAAATATTTACTGGCACATTTTAAATTGGGCTGAATCCGAAACTCTCCGCGGTCGTCTGACCGTCATGAACAACGGAATAGGGGAACCGCAAAGCGGTTCCCCTGAAGCCTTACCAAAATCACCTGATCTCATGGATCAGAATGCAGTTGGGAGTGGACAAGGCAATGGGTTTATTTTTCATCAGTCCGTAGTTCTTTTCATGATTGAGATGAAAACTGCGGATCTCATCGCTGTCGTGGTTTAATACCAGATAGTAATCGCCCCCCGGCAGAAGGGCCAGCTCCTTGGGATAGTCCCCGGAGATATGGGTGGTGAAGATCCAGGTCAGCCTGCCCTTGTCATCAATCGCATTGCAGGCGACGGAATTTCTGGCATCGACAGAGACATAGAGATACTTGCCGTCTGCGGAGAGCTTCAGGTCAGCGCAGGCGGCGTTACCCGCCTTGGTGAAGAGATGCAGCTCCTGGGCCAGGTCAAACTGGGCCCCCCGGTCTTCTCTATAATCGAGGACCATCACCGTATTGGTGGTCTCGGTCAGGATATAAGCCTGCTTGCCATTGACACCGAAGGCCATGGTACGGGGAGCGGAATTCATGGGACAGCGGATGATGTTTTCGAGCTTTAACTTGCCCCTCTCGTAGTCCACCTCGTAGATCTTGACCTGATCGATGCCCTTGTCCACGGCGCAGAGGTACTTCTCGTTCGGAGTCAGAACAACGCTGGTGACGTGGGGATCCTCTCTCTTCTCGACGGAAGAGAAGCCCAGTCGCTGATGGAAAATACCGTCAGCGATATCACCGACCGATCCGTCGGCATTGATCCGCATCATGGTCACGCGGCCATCGTGAAAGCCGCCGACAAAAGCATAGCGCCTCTTGGAATCCAGGCAGAGGGAATGTCCCCGCATACCTCCGATCCAGTTGGTATTGATGAATTCCAGGTCCCCGTTACCATCTATATGGTAGGCGGACAGACCCTGATCCACAGTCGCATAGAGATACTGCCCGTCTGAGGAGATACGCACATCAGAGACATTGTCTGCCTTGACCTTGGACCGCTCCCTAAGAACCGCGCTGTCGGGATCCAGGTCATAGACATGAATCCCCATCGGATCCTTCTGCGTATAAATACCGACATAGGCCACATACTTCTTGCTTGTCATCATCCTTCTCGCGCCTCCTCCTGTCTCCGCAGGATATCGTATTGGTCGACTGTGCCTCCATCGACCCCAATCCATATCATCTGCCTGGGATGGGGGCAGGACTCCTGGGGCTTGCCCTCGCTGTCGGTGATCGATGTCACAGTCACCTCTACATTATCCCCATTCGGCTTCATGATTTCAATGCTGTCTCCAAGGCAGAACTTGTTCTTCTGTTCGATAAGAAAGGTCCCGTCCTCCCGGATTTTCTGTGCCTGTCCCAGATAGGTGGCCCCCCTGACATAGGAATTTTCCTCGTAGATCTGGTCCTCCTCGCTGGGCTTGCCGAAGAAAAAGCCTGTCGAATACTGGCGATAGGTGCAGGAACGGATCTGCTCCCGATACCAGTCCATGTGCTTTTGGTACAAACCCGGATCCTTAAGATAGTCGTCAATAGCCCTGCGGTAGGTGCGGGCTACCGTAGCTACATAGAGGGCGGTCTTCATGCGTCCCTCGATCTTGAGGGAGTCAATGCCCGCGTCAATCATCTCCGGGATATGCTCGATCATGCACAGATCCTTGGAATTCATGATGTAGCTGCCGCGCGCGTCCTCCTCGATGGGCATATACTGACCGGGCCGCTTCTCCTCCACCAGGCTGTATTTCCAGCGGCAGGCGTGTGTGCACTCGCCCTGGTTGGCATCCTTTCCCGTCATATAGTTGGAGAGCAAGCAACGGCCGGAATAGGCCATGCACATGGCCCCGTGAACAAAGGCCTCGATCTCAAGATTCGAATCAATATGATCCCGGATCTCCCTGATCTCCGCAAGGGAGAGCTCCCTGGCGGCAACGACGCGGGTCGCTCCCAGGGAATACCAGAAGTTATAGGTTCCCCAGTTGGTGTTATTGGCCTGGGTGGAGATGTGAATGTCGATCCCGGGGCAGACCTCCCGGGCGATCATAAAGACCGCCGGGTCCGCGATCAGGATGGCATCCGGCCTGATCTGGTCCAGCTGCCTGAAGTATTCCCTGACCCCGTCCAGATCCTCATTGTGGGCATAGATATTAGCGGTGACATAGACCTTGACCCCCCGCGCGTGGGCGAAGGAGATGCCATCCTCCATTTCCTTTAGGCTGAAGTTTCTGGCATTGGCTCGAAGACCAAACGCCTCCCCGCCGATATAGACAGCATTTGCCCCGTAGATGACCGCCGTCTTTAAAACCTCAAGACTGGAGGCGGGACAGAGCAGTTCAATAGGTCTCATGAAAAGTCCTTACTGTTTGACGCGCACACTGACCGAGAGACCGTCGCCGACATTGAGAATGTCGGTGACAAATCGCCCGTCGTGGGTCAGCTCCCACAGGTACTCTCGCATGCGCTTGTGTATGGTTCGATTGCGCCGGGTCACAGCAAAATGGGACTCAATGATATCCCCCTCCTGCAGGACATTATCCGTGACGATGACACTGCCAGGGCCAGACAGACGGATCAGCTGCGGCCAGTAATTGATGTACTGGCCCTTGGCCGCGTCCATGAAAATCAGATCATAGGGGCCTTTTAATCCGGGCAGAACATCCCGGGCGTCTCCCTCCAGAAGGGTGATCTCCTCCTCTAATCCCATCCTGCGAAAGTTCTCTCTGGCGGCAGAAATTCTCGGCTGATAGTTCTCAATCGTAGTGATCCTGCAGGATACAGGATTATAGGTTGCCATAAAGGATGCCGAAAAACCGACCGCTGTCCCGACTTCAAGAATCCCGGCCGGCCGACGCAGGGCGAGGAGGGTGCGAAGATACTGCTGGGTATCCCTGCGAATGACGGGCACATGGTCCGCCAGGGCCCTCTTTTCAACCGCGGCCAGGTCAGCGGTCAGATCCGGGTAGAGAGAACTCAAATAGCCCTTCAGCCTTCTCTCATCCATCGTCTTACACTTCCATGATAATGGGCAGAATCATGGGACTCCTCTGGGTCTGCTTCCAGACAAAGGCGGAAAGAGCGTCCTTGATCTGATTCTTAATCTCTGCCCAGTCGGAAATGCCATCCTCCTCGCACTTCCTGACCGTCGCGTTGAGGACTGCCCGGGCGTCTTCCATCAGGTCCTCCGCTCCGCGGACATAGACGAAACCGCGGGATACCAGATCCGGTCCGGCCACAATCTCACCGGAGGCGGAATCCATGGTCATGGCAACGATAATGATGCCATCCTCGGCCAGCTTCTGCCGGTCGCGCAGGACGATATTCCCGACGTCTCCGACACCGAGTCCATCGACCATAACCGCGCCGGTCTGAACCTTGCCGACCACCTTGTGGAAGTCCTCGTTGATCTCGAGAACATCGCCGGTCTGAATCATGAGAACATGATCCTTTGGAACCCCAACCGCCTGAGCCAAACGCCCCTGCGCCATGCGGTGCTTGATCTCCCCGTGAACCGGGACAGAATAGGTGGGTTTGACCAAAGAGTAGATCAGCTTGATGTCCTCGGCGCAGGCATGACCTGAGACATGGACATCCTGGTTGACAATCTCAGCCCCCTTGGCGATCAGCTCGTTCATGATGCCGGAGACAGACTTCTCATTACCTGGAATCGGATGGGAGGAGAAGACAACGACATCGTTTGGAGTAATCTGTACCTTGCGGTGAATCCCATTGGCCATACGGGACAGAGCCGCCATAGTCTCTCCCTGAGATCCGGTGGTGATCAGGCAGATCCTGTTGTCCGGATAATTGCGGATATCATTGATGTCGATCAGGGTATTATCCGGAATGTCCAGATAACCCAGGGAAGAGGCAATCCCGATGATATTGACCATAGATCTTCCCTCGACAACCACCTTACGGCCGTACTTGTAGGCGGAATTGATGATCTGCTGCACACGGTCTACATTCGAGGCGAAGGTGGCAATGATCATACGCTGGGTCTTATGCTCGGCGAAAATGGTGTCGATGGTGTGGCCAACCGTCTTCTCAGAGGCGGTAAAACCGCTCCGCTCGGCATTTGTGGAATCACAGAGCAGGGCTAAGACCCCCTTCTTTCCAAGCTCCGCAAAGCGCTGCAGATCTATGGGGTCGCCAAAGACGGGTGTGTAGTCCACCTTGAAATCGCCGGTGTGCACAATGGTTCCCGCGGGGGAACTGATGGCGAGCGCCGCCGCGTCCTGAATAGAGTGATTGGTTTTGATGAACTCAACCTTGAACTGTCCGGCGGTAATTGTCGACCCGAATTTGACCACCTTGCGCTTGACCTTGGAGAGCATGTGCTTCTCCTCCAGCTTGTGCTCGATAATAGCCATCGTCAGCCTGGTGGCATAGATGGGGGCATTGATCTCATTTAGAACATAGGGAATGGCCCCGATGTGATCCTCATGTCCGTGGGTGATAAAAAAGCCCCGGATCTTGCTCTCGTTTTCCTTCAGATAGGTGATATCCGGAATCACCAGATCCACGCCGTACATATCGTCATCGGGGAAGGCCAGACCGCAGTCCACCACAATGATGTCGTTGCCGTACTCAAAGGCGGTGATATTCATGCCGATCTGTCCAAGACCGCCCAGAGGGATGATCTTTACCGTCGGGCCATTGGCTTTCTTACGTCCGCGTCCCCTTGCGCTCTTTACCTGGGGCAGGTCTGACTGGTCCTGCATCTCCGTTTTTCTGGGGCGCGTACCGCGTCTTGGCGCTGTTGTCCTGCTCTCTTTTTCCTGGCTGCTCTCGTTTTCCCCGCGGCCCCTTGCGCGGCTTCCCTGCTGCGTCTCCTGCCCCTGCTCGGTGCCCTCTCTGCGCGGCACTCTGCGGCGATAAGGCCTGGCAGCCTGTTCCCTGCTGCCTTCCTTCTTCTTTTTCATCTCTTCTGTCATAATTTAATCCTTTCTTATCATCATTCGTCCTGTATCACACCTGATTTGGACCGCTTATCATAAATTTATGGGTGCGATATCAGGGCGTCTTATTCTCTGACAAATTCCGTGTCATCCATCAGCTCTTCAAAGAGCCTGGCGATCGCCTGATATTCATCCTCATCCTCGACGGGACAATAGGTAAGGTCCTCCGCATCCTCCCCCTCTTCGCGAAAGATAAAGGCATCCGCGTCTCCTGCCGGGTCCTCTGACAGCAGAAGATATTTTCTGCCGGCCAGAACCGTCTCCTCTAAGACATAGAGCTCCTCTGTCTGTCCGGTCTCAAGATCTGTAAAAGTAATCGTGGGGATTTTGTCTTCCATACAGTCCTCTCTGTCCTAAATCGTCTCTTGTCCAATTCCCTGAAGAGATGAAGATCCTGCGTACTCTCCCGCAAGCTCTGTAAGGCAGGCCATAAACCCATCCCAAACACACAAAAAAGAGTTCCGGGACGGAGCTCTGTGATCTCTATTCTATGCAGAAAGCAGAAAATCTGTCACTGGCGCAAATCTTCCAAATAGCGCTCCAAAATCAGCTGGGCGGAGAGCTCATCCAGGTGTCTCTTGCGTTTCCCGACAGGGACGCCGCTTTTTTCCAGGATTTCATCCGCTTCTATCGTAGAAAGCCTCTCATCATACATTTCAACGGCAATTCCGGTTCTCTGTGCGACCTGATCGGCGAAATCTCTCGCCATCCCGGCCCTCTTGCCCTCACTGTCATCCATGTTGACAGGAAGTCCCACCAGAATCAGGCGAATCTCTCTGTCTCTGGCAATCTGATCTATTCTGGCCAGTGTCTTTCGCAGCTTGTTCTCGCGCTTTCGCCAGATAGTCTCCACCGCCTGCGCTGTCAGACCGAGCGAATCCGTGCAGGCCACTCCAACCGTCTTGGCCCCGTAGTCTAAGGCCATGATATGATCTGCCAAAAGAGGCTTAGTCATGATCCTTCAGTTCACTGAGGATATAAGATCTGAGCAATTCCTCGACGATCTCGTCCCTCTCCACCTTCATGATGAGACTTCTGGCGCCCTTGTGGCTGGTAATGAAGGTGGGATCTCCAGACATAATATAACCGACGATCTGATTGGAGGGGCTGTACCCCTTCTCTACCAGAGCGTCATAAACAACCCGAAGGATCTCCTTCGTGCTCACCTCATTATCCTTTGTCAACTTGAAATACTGCGTATTTTCTAAATTCTGCATATGAATCACGCACCTTACTGCTTATGATCAAGCATCGTCCTGTCAATTCTAATACACCTGCCCCGAGATGTAAACCTTCCTCCGCGGCAGTTCCTGCCGGCCAGCCCCAGCCATCCTCAAGCTTTGCTCCTGTCAGGTCATCGCCGGGATTTACTCCGCTAAACCATCCAAAAAAATCTCGAAGAATTCGCCGTCCCATCTCAAAAATTCGCCGGCCCACCCCAAAATTTAGCTTGTCGGATACGGACGACTCTGTTATTCTAAGTGCATCCGATTCGGGGGCGTAGCTCAGTTGGGAGAGCGCTTGAATGGCATTCAAGAGGTCATGGGTTCAAGTCCCACCGTCTCCACTATGATTTTTAAGACTTTAGAGCGCCATTAATTTTTTTGAGACTTCACTGGCTTGTGGGGTCTTTTTTGTATGCTATTATCGGCGGCTTGTAAGAGTATTTTGATCTGACCGGTCATTGTCTTTGGACAAACGTCATAGGAGAAATTATTCCCCAACAGCTTCATCTACCAGCTCAGCTCCGCGTTTTTTAACCTGCAGTATTTATTTTGGCCCCCGTTTTCCTGATAGGTCTCAAAGACCCCGGTGACGCAGATCTGTGTATTTTCCCCGGGATACTCGTCCGGATACCGGTGACTTCCGTCTCCCCAGACGAACTCAATTCCATTCTGACAGCAGCCCTGCGCGTCCTTAATAATACAGCAGTAGTAATTGTTCCCGTCCACGGAAACGACATTTAAAATTCCGGCAATTCGAATGCGCTTTCCCACAAATCTCTCCGGCTCCGTCATCATCTGAAAGACGTTGGCGTAGACCATGTCGGCTCCCATCGTTGTCAGGTCACAATCCAGCTTTTCCCTGTCTGCGTTTGCCTGCGACTGATTGCCAGTGTCCCCGGACCCGGAGGACTCTGTGGTCTGACTTTTGTTCCCCGGCTCAGGGTCCTGCGCTTTTGCCGTATCATCTGCCGCGTTTGAAGAATCCTTTTCCTTTTGGATTTGCCCCTGGACAGTATCCTCCACCTTATTCCCGGTTTTCCCGCGGCTGACTGCCCGGTTGGCGCCACAGCCTGTAAGCAGAAAGAAGGCAGACAGGACTGCAATTATTTTTATCGTGAATTTACATTGATACCGATACGTCATCCGATCAACCTCTGATCTTTCCCGCGACAAGGTGTAAAAAGAAAACTCCCATATCAAACAGAACGATGGTTGCCCCAACCGGCGTAGAAGCCAGAATGGAGAAGACAATTCCAAATGCGGCTCCCAGCACAGATAAGACCGCCGCGTAGATCACCGATCCTCTGAAGCTGCGAAATACCTGCATGGCCGAGAGAGCCGGAAATACCAAGAGAGCCGTAATCAAAAGCGACCCGACCAGATCCATTGCCATGACGATAATCACCGCAATCAAAACCGCGATCATCGTCTGATAGGCCTCCACCCTGATCCCGGACGCGGCGGCAAAGTCCTCGTCAAAGGTCACCGCGAAGATCTTATGATAAAAGAGAACGAAGATCGTCACCGTGAGCAGGGACATCACGAGGCACATCTGTACCTGGGCCCGGGTCAGCGTCAGAATAGAGGTGGAACCGAAGAGGGTTGTGCAGACATCTCCTGAGACATTGGCGGAGACAGAAAAGACATTCATCAGCAGATAGCCTGCCGCCAGTGTTGAGACAGATACGATGGCGAGTGTCGCGTCGCCATGGATGCGCTCACTTGAGCCAAAGCGCAGAAGTACCAAAGCGCAGAGGATTGTAACCGGCATAACCAGAAGGCTGTAGTCCGACAGCTTTAAAATCGCAGCCACCGCCATCGCGCCAAAGGCCGCATGCGACAATCCGTCTCCGATATATGAAAATCCCCTGAGTACAAGAATCACCCCGAGAAGGGCGGAACACATGGCAATCAAAATCCCGGCAATCAGGGCGCGCTGCACAAATGGAAAATTCAGGTAATACATCAACATACCGATCATAAATCCATTGCCTCTTTTTCCCATGCCTGCAGTGTTTTCCAGTACAGGCTCTTCTGATAATCCTCGCTTGTTCCGAAGAAATGCTGTTTCCTCCCGACATGGAGCACATAACTTGCATACTCCATGGCCTTTAAATCATGTGTAATCATCATGATTGTGACTCCGGCCGCGTGAAGATCTCCCGTAATCTGGTACAGCTGGTTCCTTGCCGCCGGATCCAGTCCCGCAACCGGTTCGTCAAGAATCAGAACCTTAGACGCCGCGCATAGAGCTCTTGCCAGCAGGGTTCTCTGCTTTTGGCCGCCGGACAGATTGCGATAACTGCTTTTGCGCATGTCCCACATACCCACTTGTCTGAGCCTTTCCTCGCACCGGTCTTTTGCCTCTCTCGAATAGAAGAGGCGGCGGTTCTTCACGGCGGTGCCGGACATAGCCACTTCCCACACGGTCGCCGGAAAATTCTTCTGGTGAGCGCTCTGCTGAGGCAGATACCCGATCTCCTCCGACTTGAGCCCGTCACCGATCTCGATTTCTCCTGACACCGGATCCAGTAAGCCTAAAAGCGTCTTCATCAAGGTGCTTTTGCCGGCGCCATTCATCCCGACAAGACACAGGTAGTCCCCTGGATTCAAGTCAAAGCTCAGATCCTTTGCGACAGCTTTTCCACCATATCCCACAGACAGGTGTCTGCATCTGATATACGACATCGATCGCCTTTCTCCTTTGCCTTACCCCTTTATCCTACCCCTTTGTCCTCACTTCTCTGTTTTAATTGAGGGCCGCCTTTAAAACTTCCAAATTGTTTTCCATAGACTTCAGATAGGTCTTTCCCTTTTCAATATCATCTCTTGATACCGATTGCAGGGAGTCCATCGCCATAATCTTCTGGTTCTTCTCTCTCGTGTTCTCCCGGATAGTACTGGCAATCTTCTGATCAGACTTCTCGATGGTCAGAATGACCGGTAAATGAAGCTCATCCGCCTTTTTCGCCAGGAAGCTGATCGTCTGAAAGCTGGCCTCTGTCTCGGCGCTGCATCCGACAAAGGCAGCGTAATACTTGAGGCCGTAATCGTCAATCAGGTAGCGAAAGGGAAAGCGGTCTCCAAACAGGAGGACCTTATGTCCTGATTTCTTGATCTCGTTCTCATATCTTTCATCCAGTTCTCTGAGCTTATTCACATAATCCTGCGTATTTGCAGCGATCGCGTCAGCGTCAGACGGATCTATTTTCTTCATTTTGTCTGAGATCAAAGTCACCAGAGTCTGGGCATTTTTCAAAGACAGCCAGACATGCTCATCATACTCCGGCTCCTTCTGCCCTTCCTCCTTCTCTTCTTCCTCTGTCTGCATCCCCTCTACGACCTCTTCTTCCTTCTTGCCGTCTCCGAGGGCCTCCAGCATATTGACCGTCTCTATCGAGTGATTGGACCTGTCTTTCAGCGCGTCTTCCACCCATCCGTCGGACTCTCCGCCCACATAGATAAAGAGATTGGCCCCCTCGATCTTGGCCATGTCCGACGCACTCGGCCGGTAACTGTGCAGATCGACGCCGCTCTCCATCAGATAGGATACATCAAATTTATCCTGAAGTTGACCCACCAGGTTCATCACCCAGTCATACTGCGGATATGTCGTACAGACGATCCGGTACTTTTCCTGCCCGGCTTCCGCGGATTTTTTCTCCCCATCTGTCCCCTTTGCCGCAGAAAACCCGCAGCTCGTAAATACAAGCATGGCCAAAACAGGCACAAGCAGCAGAGATACCATCTTTTTTTTCATTTGTCTTGCAGATCCTTTCTATTTCCTTCATGGCGTTCCCAAAAATGTCGGCCAAGGTCTATCTACCCTCGGCAGTTCCTGCAATATCCGGACAGGCCGCTGTTGTCTATTGTCACCTCAAAACCGTAGGCCTCCTGAACCTGGCGCAGGAAGTCCTCCGCAAACAGGTCTTCCAGATGGATGACTCGTCCGCAGACTTTGCACCTGGCATGCAGATGGCGATGGCAGGACTCCCCCTCCGCGGCGCTCTGATAAAACAGACGATCTGTATCGTCCGGGTGAAAGGCAATCAGACGGCGATCTCGGGTCATCCGGTCCAGAGTTCGGTATATCGTAGCCCGGTCTACCGTCTTATCCTGTTCTCTCATGTCCCTGAGCAGTGTCCCGACGTCAAAGGCCTGTTCCGGATGCCTCTGTATGTAGTCTTCAATAACCTGAACTCCCTTGGAGTGATATCGTCTCTGCATAGCTCCTCATTTCGCGACTCATTTGCGTTTTTTATCATAAAAAGCAGCCGCGCATTTGTCAAGGCGGGTCTGAAAAAAGGGCCTCTTCTCAGCTGAGAAGAGACCCAGATACCTTGGATTCAAAAGATTTGCTTCCTTTTCTCACACTTCCTCCTCATCCGGAGTGCTGGAGGTTGTCCCATCCATGTCCACAGGCTCCTTCGTATCGACGGATTCCTTCTCTCTGTCGATGGAATCCTCTGCTGCGTCAACTGACTCTTTCGCTCCGTCGACAGAATCCTCTCCTGCGTCAACTGACTCTTTCGCTCCGTCGATGGAATCCTCTCCCGCATCAATTGGCTCCTTTGCCATGGGGATTCCCCTCCGCTTAGCCGGAGCATTGAGGATCTGCATGAACTCCTCTCCTGTGATGGTCTCACGGAAGTAGAGATACTCAGCCAGTTCATCCAGCTTGGCCTTGTTGTCGGCGATCAGCTTGCGGGCCTTGTCATGCTGCTTTCGAACCAGTTCCACGACCCTGTGGTCGATCAGGGCCTGTGTCTCCGGCGAGCAGGCCAGAGAAGTATCTCCTCCCAGATATTGATTGGTCACGGTCTCCATGGCCACCATGCCGAATTCATCCGACATTCCGTAGCGGGTAATCATGGCCCTGGCCAATTTCGTCGCCTTCTCTATATCATTGGAAGCTCCGGTCGTCACGGAATGGAACTCGATCTCCTCGGCAGCTCTGCCCCCTGTTAAGGTGGCAATCTGGTTCTCCATCTCCTCCCTGCTCATCAGATAGTGATTTCCCTCATCCTCTACCTGCATGGTATAGCCCAGGGCTCCGGAGGTGCGGGGTACAATCGTGATCTTTGTCACAGGCGCGGAGTGAGACTGCAGGGCGGCGACCAGAGCATGGCCGATCTCGTGGTAGGAGACGATCAGCTTCTCCTTGTCGCTTAAAATGGCATTCTTCTTCTGGTAGCCCGCGATGACAACCTCAATGGACTCCTCCAGATCTTCTTCTGTCGCGAAGGAACGCCCGGCGCGGACGGCCCGAAGAGCGGCTTCATTGACCATATTGGCCAGCTCTGCCCCGGAGGCTCCGGCTGCCATACGAGCGACCTTATCGAAGTCGACATTGTCTCCGATCTTAACCTTCTTGGCATGCACCTTGAGAATATCTATTCTGCCCTGCAGATCCGGCAGTTCAACAGGAACCCGGCGGTCAAAACGTCCGGGACGGGTCAGGGCCGGATCAAGAGCCTCCGGCCGGTTGGTTGCCGCCAGAATAACAACGCCCAGATTATCCTCGAAGCCATCCATCTCCGTCAAAAGCTGGTTTAAGGTCTGTTCTCTCTCGTCATTGCCCCCGAAGTTGCCACCCTCTCTCTTCTTGCCGATGGCGTCAATCTCATCGATAAAGACGATACAGGGCGCTTTCTCCTTGGCCTGGCGGAAGAGGTCTCTGACCTTGGAGGCGCCCATGCCGACGAACATCTCCACGAATTCGGATCCGCTCATGGAAAAGAAGGGGACATTTGCCTCGCCGGCAACCGCCTTGGCCAACATGGTCTTACCGGTTCCCGGAGGGCCCACAAGAAGAATTCCCTTGGGCATCTTGGCGCCGATAGCCGTATACTTATGGGGATCATGCAAGTACTCCACGATCTCCTGCAGGTTCTCCTTGGCCTCCTCCTCTCCGGCCACATCATCAAATCGTATACCGTCAGAGCTCTTGACATAGATCTTGGCATTGGACTTTCCCATGCCGAAGCTGAGCGAATTACCGCCGAGCGCTCCTCCCATGCGATCCATCATCCTGCGGGAGAGAAGCTCTCCGATAACCCAGAAGATCATCAGAGGCAGGATAAAACTCAGAAGGAAACTCATCACCGGGCTGGTCTGTGTTCGAATCTGACCGGAGAACTTTGCTCCGGACTGATAGAGGCGGTCGGTCAGGCCCTGATCATTGACCAGACCGGTCGTGTATTTATTGCCGCTCTTATCCGTAAAGGTGATCTGATTACTGTCAATGTCAACCTGGTCAATCTGCTTGTCATTTGTCATCTGAATAAAGGTGGAGTAGTCCACATTCTTAATCTGCGAAGACGACAGCCTGGGCAATACCATGGTGTTAATGACAATCACAGCCAAAAGGATCACCAGATAATAGACAGCCAGGGGCAGCTTTGGTTTCTTCACTTCGTTCATAGGCATTTCTCACTTTCTTCCGGGCAGGTCACCTCCACAGGGAAACTTGCCTCGCCCGCAAAATATTGCATGACTTCCTGATAGATTTTGCTCCATGTCAACAGTGAATAATATCCTCTGCGCATATTCCCCATTGCTGTGAAGCAAATTCCCGCGTAATAAATCCATTTCACGCGAATCATGCACCGACTATGATTAGCACTCTACTACTTTGTCTGCTAATAATCCAGCCTTTGCGCGTAATTTATAGAAAGTTAAGAAATTATGATAAGATGAGTCAAAGCTCTGCTAAAGCTGTTATTCTCAAATTGTATTCTGGGAGAAAGCATGACCCTCTTAGCTATTTTTATCTATATCCTTTTTTCTCTGCTTGTCTTCGCCTTTGCCATTGCGACCGGCGCCATGGTCTTCGCCGCCCGCAGACTGCAACCCGACAGGATTACAGGCCATATTCCGGATACTCTGATTCTGCTGGGCTGTAAGATCAGAACCAGATCCATTGAGAGCCGTATCCGAACCGCGGCAGACTGGATGAAGGATCATCCCGACACCATCTGTATCTGTTCCGGCGGCCAGGGGAAAGACGAGGATATCTCCGAAGCCGAATACATGAAAGAGGGGCTGACAGCACATGGCATCGACTGGAAGCGGCTTCCTATGGAACGCAATTCAACCAATACCAGGGAGAATCTGGCCCTCTCCCACCGGGTCATCGCCTCTCTTGGCCGAGGCGATTCCGCCATCATTATCACTTCCGCCTTCCACTGCTATCGGGCTGTCTTCCTCGGCCGCAGAGAGGGACTGCACTGTCTGGCTCTTCCCGCCCCCAATCCCAGGAAGAGTTTTCTCTTCTTCTATGCGCGGGAGGTCGTCGCCATCTGGGTCACGTGGTCTGGTTCTTTGTGGATAAAGCGCGGATCAAGTTGGCACAAATGAGGCCAAGAACCGCAAAAGACACAACAGACAGATTCATAAAATGATAGAAATCAATCAGTATCCAAATAACGATCAATACTGCGGTCAAAATCATAAATCCCTTCTTTTGCATCTTTTGCAAAGCCAGAGCGATGAGCAGAAAGGCAAGAAGAACTCCAACCGTATTCACTCCCAATTGCAAGGTTGCATGATAGGTTCGCGCCGCAATCGACTCCGCGGCCTTACTCCCCATATCATAAATAATGCATATCACTGGAATGATCATTCCTAATACAAAATCAACCATACTCCCTCCTGTCTACTGTCGGTCAACTCCATAACACGATCCATACCACCCTCTCTCCTGGCTATTATTGCAGGCTGGCTCAAGTCACCATAGCTACCCAAAAGTTGATAGTTATCCGTTGGTATATGTCTTGTATAAAGAATATTCTCAATTTCAGCGAAGTTCAATTCGCATTACAGATAAATTCCCCTCTCATTTCTTGTTGATAATGCTATATCACCTCTACTGATTACATGACCATTTCCTGAAAGCGCCAGCCGAAATTCTCATACTTGGCCTTTGTCATGCCCGGAATCTGAAGCATCTCCTCCTGATTCCTTGGCTTCCTGCGGCAGATCTCCTTTAAGGTGCGCAGGTTGCAAATCATATATGGGGCGACGCCGTTCTCCCTGGCAATCTTCTTGCGCATATGGTCCAACTGATCCAGGAGCTTTTGATCCTCACGGGAGAGGCCATCGCCCCCGGGCGCCGGCCCATAAGCCTTGCCTCGCGCCAGGTAGCCATAGGCTCCGCGACGAGAGACTTCCCTGCTGATATCCCAATCCGAGCCCTTCCTCCCGCGACCGGCAAGCTCCCCCTGATTATTGGCTCCCTCGAAGTCGTCAAAATCCGCCGCATACCTGGTCAGATCCTCCCAGTCCATGCCGGCAAAATCCAGGTTGCTCTTGTACCTCCTCCTTTTTTCTCTCTCTTTTGTCCCAAAGTCCGCAACTCTCTCTGCCAGAGCCTGATCTTCGTTCTCATAGAAGATATGGCGGCAGGAGGAGCATTTTTTGCAGTCGCCGGAAGGCTTCTCTCCAAAATAGCGGAGAATATAGGAACGCAGACAGCCGGTCGTTCTGGTATAGCCCTCCATAGCCCGAAGCCTCTCCCGGTCCTGATCCTGAGCCATGAGAATATCCGCATCAGACATTCCCTCCGGATACTCCTTGTGTTCAAGCAGGTACCTGGCAATAACGCAGTCCTGGGCGTCTGCCAGGAGGATGGCTTCCGCCTCCTCCCCATCACGTCCGGCGCGCCCCGCCTCCTGATAGTAATTCTCCATGCTCTGGGGCATATTGTAGTGGATCACCCTGCGCACATCCGGCTTGTCGATCCCCATGCCGAAGGCATTGGTCGCCACGATCATCTGAACTCGATCAGTAATAAAGTCCTCCTGGCTCTTAGCCCTCTCCTCCGGTTCCATACCGGCGTGGTATCTGCCCACAGAAATGCCCTCCTGGCGCAGAGCCTCATAGACCTCCTCCACCTTCTTTCTGGTGGAGCAGTAGATGATAGCGCTCTCCTCCTTGTGCCGGGTCAGGTCCTCCACCAGCCAGGCCAGCTTATTTTCAGGATGACCCACAGCAAAGAAGAGATTGGGGCGGTCGAAGCCGGTCACCAGAAGCCTGGGCTCGCGCAATTGCAGGTTTTTTGCGATATCCTCCCGAACCCGCCTGGTGGCGGTCGCCGTGAAGGCGGCGACTACCGGTCGTCTGGGAAGACTGTTCGCGAAATCACGGATTCTCAGATAGCTGGGGCGAAAATCCTGCCCCCATTGCGAGATGCAGTGGGCTTCATCCACGGCGATCAGGGAGATCTCCGTCGTCACGGCAAAGGTCATAAACTCCGGGTGAAAGAGCCTCTCCGGCGCCACATAGACCAGGTCATAGCGCCCCTGGGACGCGTACTCTAAGGCCAGGGCAATCTGGTGTTCACTCAGAGCCGAATTGATATAGGCCGCGTGAATCCCGGCAGCGTTGAGCGCCCGCACCTGATCCACCATCAGAGAAATCAGAGGAGAAATGACAATGGTCACTCCGGGCAGTATGAGGGCGGGCAGCTGATAGCAGACGGACTTGCCGGCGCCGGTGGGCATGACGGCCAGGACATCTCTCCCCTCCAGGATGGCATTTACCATCTTCTCCTGGCCCGGGCGAAAGTCCTCATAACCCCAGAACCGCTTCAGTGTACGCTCCGCTTGATTCATACGACATCATCCTTCTCTCATCTTCTTTGCTTTTCCCATCTTCATGCCGAAAGGAATCTCTTGCGCTGTCATTGAGTACTGTAGCACGCTCGCCTTGCGAGCATATCATTGTTATGAACGATAGTATGTTCATGAATCAGAAAGTCCCAGCGGAAAACACCACCGGGACTCTCAAAGCTTTCAAAATAAGTGCCGTCAGATACCGGCAATCGCGTCATCCGATACCGGCAAAATCAAGAAGTACTCCGTCCCCTGATATGCAGGCTGAGTCTGGTTAAGACAGCAACATACGCGAAGTCAGGCGCGAAGCTGATGAACCCGAAAATGTAGGCGACCCGATTACTTCCGTCTGATGTCAGGTAGAAATAGATTGCGGCGCACACAAAGATAATCGCCAGCAGCGAAAAAACCATCTTCCTCAGTTTCTTGATATGCTTTTCCAGAGGACCCGCAAGGCTTTCTGCCGTATAGATCAAGATCAATATGGAAAGCGTCATTTGCAGACCAAGCAAAACACTGCCCAATTGATAAATCCTCTCCGCTCTCATGCCATTGAGAAAATAGAAGTAAACCAATGTATCAAAGAGGGAGAAGATAAAGACGGCCTTCGACATGATTTTAAAGTTTTTCAAAAAATCAATTTTCATATGCGCATACCCGGGCAAATGCTCATCGCAGGATCCCCTGCCGCAATCGGATCCGAATCAGAGACAGTCACAGTCTCCTGACCAAAATCAAATCTACTTCAAGAACACGCTGATTAATCCATACGCCAGAATCAGGCAGACGATCACCGGCAGGGCATAGGTCATATAGCCCCGCATCCAGCCGGCCACCTTGATTCCCTTTCCCTCATTGGCCTCAGCTGTAAACTTCTTCCAGCCCCAGCCGTAGCGGCTGACACAGAAGAGAATAAAGATGAGCGCGCCGCCGGGCAAAAGGATATTGGACACCAGAAAGTCCTCAAGGTCCAGAATCGTCGTTCCCTTTCCCATCGGCTGAATGAAAGAGAGGATGTTGTAGCCCAGAGCGCATGGCAGAGAGAGAACTCCGACAATAATCATATTCACCATGCCGGCCTTCTTTCTGGACCAGCCGGTCAGATCCATGCAGCATGCCATGATATTCTCAAAGACGGCGAGAACCGTAGACATGGCCGCAAAGGACATAAACACAAAGAAGAAGCTTCCCCAGAGCCGCCCCAGAGCCATGTGATTAAAGACATTCGGCAGGGTGATGAAGATGAGACTGGGCCCCTGATCCGGCTGAATTCCATAGGCAAAGCAGGCCGGGAAAATGATCAGGCCGGAGGTGATCGCCACGAAGGTATCCAGAACTGCCACATTGACAGCTTCGCCCATCAAAGACCGCTTCTTGTCAATGTAGGATCCAAAGATAGCCATGGATCCGATTCCAAGACTCAGAGTGAAGAAGGCCTGATTCATGGCGCCGACAATTACATTGAAAATCCCCGCCTGCCTGATGTGCTCGGCGGAGGGCATCAGGTAGAACTTCAGTCCCTCTTCCGCGCCGGGCTGGAGGACAGAATTGACAGCTAAAACGATCATCACCAAAAGGAGGGCCAGCATCATCCACTTGGTCACCCGCTCCAGACCGCTCTGCAGACCTCCCATATTGACAATAAAGCCGAAAACCACAACCGCTAAGACGGCGATCACATTGGCTGCGGGATTGCCGAGCATGGAGGAAAAGGCATCTGCCGTTCCCTCCGCGGACAGGCCATCAAAGCGCCCCTGCGCCATATAGACAAAGTACTGGAGCATCCAGCCGGCCACTGTCGTGTAGTACATCATGAGCAGGTAGTTGCCCAGCATGGCGAATATCCCGTGGATGTGCCATTTGCTTCCCGGCTTCTCCAGCTTCTGGTAGAGCCTGACCGGGCTCTTCTGCGCAGCCCGTCCCAGTGAGAACTCCATTGTCAGAACCGGCACTCCCAGGATGACCAGAAAGAGCAGATAGATGAGGACAAAAATCCCTCCCCCATACTGTCCGGCCATGTAGGGAAATTTCCACACATTGCCGATACCGATGGCGCATCCCGCCGAAATTAAAATAAAGCCCAGGCGGCTTCCCAGTTTTTCTCTTTCCATTCCCTTACTCCCCTTTCAGCGTGCTCTCTGAATCCGGATCTTCAGTCTCTCTTTGACCATCCTCTTCTGTCATGACAGCCGGCGGATTCGACAGATCCATTTCCCCGGAGTCATCCGCTTCGGTCTCAGCAGTCTCCACTTCCCCGGAGTCATTCGCTCTGGTCTCAGCAGTCTCCACTTCCCCGGAGTCATTCGCTCTGGTCTCAGCAGTCTCATTTTCTGCATCCGTCTTAGCTGTATCCTTTTTCTCACCCGGCTCGTCCCTTAAGTCCTCCGGGAGAATCTGTCTCATCTCCTCCGCGCTCGGGTGCTCCATCCCCGCGATGCGGCGGGCCTGGTTGGTGATGACGGTCTCGAAGAGATTCCTGGCTTCCCTGGCATTGGCAAAATTCTGTAAATTCTGCGCCTTTTTCAAGAGCAGCAGGCTCTTGACCTCTTCTTTGGCCTCATCCGCAAGCACATACTCATACTTCCTGCAATTTCCCTCAAAGATGGTCAGAAGCTCCTCGATACTGTAATCCGGGAAATCAATGTACTTATTAAAGCGGCTCTTGAGTCCCGGATTGGACTCCACAAAATGCCGCATGGGTCCTGTGTAACCGGCGACGATGACCACCAGATCATCCCGGTGATCCTCCATGGCCTTTAAGATGGTCTCGACCGCCTCCTGGCCATAGTCATTGGTCCCGTCGCCCGGAGTCAGGGCGTAAGCCTCATCGATAAAAAGAACCCCTCCCAGAGCCGCCTGTATCTTTTCCTGGGTCTTTAAGGCCGTCTGCCCGACGAAGCCGGCCACCAGACCGGATCGGTCGCACTCCACCAGCTGTCCCTTGGAGAGGACGCCGATCTGCTTGTAGAGACGGGCAATGATGCGGGCAACCGTCGTCTTACCGGTACCCGGGTTCCCGGAGAAAACCAGGTGCAAAGAGACCGGAGCCACCTTCATCCCGGCATCCTGGCGCATCTTCTGCACCTTGACGAAGTCATAGAGCTCCTTGACGTCGTGTTTGATGGATTCTAAACCGACCAGGGCGTCCAGATCCTCCATGGGATCGGTCTCTTCTTCCTCATGTTTGGCTTTTGCGCCTTCCTTTTCCTTCGTCTTTTCCTGAGAAACGGTGCTTTTCTCTCCTGTCCCCATCTGAAGCTGATCCAGATGATCCGCGTAGCTGGGGCCAATTGCGGTCTCCCCCAACGGATTCTGTCCCTGATCCGGCTTTCCGAAGCGGTCCTGCACCTGTTTTAAGGCCTCCTGGGCCTGCCGCAGGGCCTCCTGCGACTGAGCCAGGCGGTCGGCGGAGCTCAGCAGATCCCCCGCCTTTTTCTTCAGGCGATTGGAAGGGCTGAAAAAATCGCTGTAGGTTGACTTGATTGAGCGCCCGCTCTTTTTCTCTTCCTCTGAGCCAAAATGAAGTTCCATAACTCTCCTTGTTCTCATTTGAGCTGGGGATAAATGTGCCCGGCCGGCCTTATACCAGTATCACCTCATGACCGCTGGCCGCCTCAAAGTGATAGCGGACAATTCCCTTGTCCAGTTTGGTGTAAAAGCCAAACTTCGTCGAGAGCCGGGCCGTCTCTCCTGTCTGCTCAAAGACGAATTTCTGCTGATTCATGGCTGTCGGGGCCAGCAGCGCAGCCTCGACCCCTCTGACGTACCAATCCGCCGCCTCCTGGCGGCTGGTCTTTGATACGGCGTCAAAGTCCTTGCTCTTGCTGGCCTTTCCCCGTGTCATTCCATATCCGATGGCGATCACGGCATAGAGCTTCTGATTTGACCCCAACTTGGCCTTGCAGGCCCTGCGGTTAAAGGTTCCGGCAACCCAGCAGGTATTCAGACCCATCTTCTGCGCCGTGAGTACCAGCTCTTCTCCGATGTAGCCCAGACGCTCCATTGCCCCTTCCTGCTTATTGGCAGCCATGGCGATATAGTTCTGCACTCCATCAAACTTGCCATAGTGAGCTATAAAAGAATCAAAGCAGGCCGGATCCCCATAAAAGATCTGCACATGGGAAATTCCGTCCTCCTGATTCCTCTCCGAAATGATTCGCTCCAGCTCCGCGCGTACATCCTCGGGAATCGGTCTGTCGGAATACTGACGCACGGAGTGACGCACGCGAATTGCCTCTATTGTGTCCATATCCTTCTCCTCGTCTCCTATCTGCCATCAGGTCTTTTATCCTGCGAAAACAGTCAGGCAAATTCCCGTGATTTTGCAAAAGTTTCCTCACAACCTTACTGTTTCTCGGCAAAAAAAGCAAGAATACAGCCCATCCTCCACCTGGCGGTATAAGTGTCCTTCGCCCCGCGGTATAAGCGTCCTTCACCCCACGGTATAAGTGTCCTTCGCCTTGCGGTCAGCGCTCTCAGCATCTGTGTGCGCGATCCTTCGCGCGATCGGCCTCCGATGTCAGCCTCTTTATCATGCGGATCAGGCGGGAGGCATCCCTGAGCAGGTCCTCTCTTCTCACACGCCCCTGAGCCAGCCCGGCCAGAGTCCTCTGATAGTCCTTCCTGCTGCCCGGCATAAAGAGGTCGTTGCCCGCCGCGGCGACCAGAGCCGGATCCGGAGACGGATACTTGCCCCTCTTGGGGGCCGTCCCCCTCTCAATGAGCCAGTCTGTCATAACAATGCCCTCAAAGCCAAACTCAGACCTTAAAATGTCTTCATTTAAGGCCCTGCTGCAGGAGGTATGAACCCCGTTGAGCAGGTTATACGATGTCATCAGCGCGCAGGGCTGGGATTCCCGAATACAGATGTCAAATCCCCTTAAGTAGATCTCCCGCATGGCCCGTTCAGAGACCATGGAATTGTTCCCATAGCGGTTGGTCTCCTGATTATTGGCCGCGAAATGCTTGATGGTTGTCCCGCAGCCCGGATTCTGCTGGACGCCCCTGGTAATGGCCGCTGCGAATTTGCCGGAGATCAGCGGATCCTCGGAGTAATACTCGAAGTTGCGTCCACAGCGGACATTTCTGTGGATATTCAAAGCCGGCGCCAACCAGAGATGAATCCCAAAGCGCTCCATCTCATCACCGACAATTGCCCCCCAGGAGACAGCTAATGGCAGATTCCAGGTCTGGGCGATTGCCGTCCCGATCGGGATTGCCGTTGCGAACTGATCATATACGGTCATTCCTGATTTGCGGATCCTGCGCATGGCCCGATTGGAGCTGTGCCGCATCCACCAGAGAACCACTTTGGGCAGCAAAAGCCCCATGCTGTCTATCATCGGATTTTGACCATAGCTGCTGACGGTTCCGCCCCTGTTGACCACATAGTGGGGGTTTAAGCGCAGACCGGCCGGCCCGTCCGCCATGATCAGAGACTTCAGTCCCTTCTGACGCAGACGATTGCTTGTTTCGCCTGCCGCCCCGGACACATGCACAGAGGCCTCTCCGATTGCCGTGAGATAAAGGGTATTGGGGTTGAAGTCTCCCGTCGTCAGAAGGGCCAGCTCCTCGTTGCTCAGACTCTCAGCCAAAGGGTCCGTGTCCTTTTTTCTCTCATAGGAAATTGTCCGACAGGCAATCTCTCTTCCACTGATCTTAACAAGAGGAAGCTCCTTTGGCAAAGGCTCCCTGTCCGCCTTCTCAGGTTTCCAGTCAGTGAAGTCAACGGTTCCCAGCAGATTTTTCACCCTGCGGGTAATGCAGGTATGCTCCAGTTCCACTCCCATGATCAGGCGGGTATCCCGACTGTTTGTCCCCATGCGCAAGAGATACAGTCCCTTTTCCAGCAGATAGCACTCCCTCTCGCTGTCATAGCTCGCCAGGTCGGTCAGGTCAAACTCCAGGTGCAAAAGGGCCTCTCCTTTTGGAGGCAGCTCCCCGCTCTTGGCAAATGCCGCCAATTCCTGATAGGGCTTATCCAGCTTCCCGTCAGGTGAAGAGAGGTAGATCTGAACCGTCTCCTTTCCCGGGTAATCTCCCGTATTTTTCACCCTGACCTCAAGCGAGACATGACCGGTCGGATCCACAGAAACCCGCTCCTGTCCCAGACGAAACTCGCTGTAGCCAATCCCATAGCCAAAGGGAAAGAGAACCGGCTGCCTTGCCGTGTCATAGAAGCGATAGCCGACATAAATTCCCTCCCGATAGCGGGTGTCGTTCTTTTTGGCAAAATCTCCGATCTTTGGATCTCCTGCCTGACCTGCCCAGCTGGTTGTCAATTTCCCGGAGGGATAATCAATTCCCAGAAGAATCCGGGCACAGACCTGGCCGGTTACAGCCCCCAGCTGAGAGAGCAGAAGGATATTCTCCACCTGATCCGCAACAGGGCTTAAATCCACCGGCCCTCCGACATTCAAGACCAGCATAAAGTGCCGGTACTTGGCCTGACAGGCCAGAATATCCCGGATCTCAGTCTTGGTCAGAAGGAAGTCTCCGGGCAGGAATCTGCGGTCGCTCCCCTCCCCGGAGACCCGGCTTAAGACATAGACCGCCGTATCCCCCTTGCCTTCCAGCGAAAGATCATAGGTCGGCTCCGGCATAACGGCCCCCATGCCGTAAATCGCAAGAAACTGACGGGCCGCCCTGGCCTCTTTTCTCAGTCGCCTGATCCAGGGCAGGACTGCCTCTCTTCTCACCCGATCATAGGCATCCAGCCAGTCTTTGGTCGTAATGGTAAAGCCGGCGCGCTTCAGCCCCTCCTCGATATTAACGTCAAAGCGGGAGTTGACGTCTCCGGAACCGGTCCCCCCCTTGATTGTTCTGCGGGCGCCGGAACCGTAGAGGGCAATCCTACCGGGTTTCTCAAGGGGAAAATCGCCCTTCTTCTTCAACAGGACAGCGCACTCTGAGGCCTCCTCCAGGATGGACTCCAAATGGGCCTTCTCATAGTCATTCAAACGCAGTGCAGACATTCTCTTCTCCCTCATTTCCTCTTACCTGATCCGGCGCGGTCTCATTTCCTGTGGGGCCGCATGTTCTCTCCTATGACCTGTCCCAGAAAGGCCCCCACATAGCGGCGATAGCGCTCCGGGTCTGTGAGAACACTCTCGGCGTGACCCGCCCCCTCAAAGAGATGCACTTCGCAGAGTCCCCCGGTCGCCTCAGCCATTCGCTGACTGTTTTCGGGAGGAATAAAGCCATCCTCTTTCCCGTGAATAAAGAGGATGGGAATCTCATTTTTCTTCAGGCTGTCAATGGGCCTGGCTTTCTTTAAGTCAAAGCCAAAAAGCAGCCTCCCCATAGCCATGGCCGAATCAAGAACAAAGCCCGGGATACGGGCAGCGGACATGGCTTTCCTCAAGACATTTTCAATATCCGCAAAAGCGCAGTCGGCAACCGCGAAAGCGACCTCTGGCCCGGCGTAGAGACTTGCGATCGTGGTCGCGCCGCCAAGAGACTCTCCGTGCAGGCCCAATATGATATCGTCCCCATAGCGCTTTTTGCTGTCCCTGATCAGGGCAAGCAGATCTTCCCTCTCCCGAATGGAATAGGAGCAGCGCGACGGCGTATTGCTCCCGTGGCCGCGCAGGTCATAGATAATACAGTGAAAGCCCAGGCTCAAGTAGACGGGTAAATACTTCAGATCCCCCATGCGATTGTCCGTGTGGCCATGGGAGAGAATGACGTATTTCTTCGAGTCCGGATCTTTGGGATTGACCACAAACATCGCGTGAAGCAGATAATTTCTGAAGCCCCTGACCTCATATTCCGTCTTCTCCAGTTCATCCCAGAATGAGGTGTCATAGTGGTCATCCTGCCAGGCCTTGGCCTCCCGGAGCGACTGCCTCTTAATCCCTGTGATATAGAAGGCCAGGCCGGCGGACACAAGGCAGAAGGCCACCAAAACAATCGCGATAATCAGTGCAATGATCTGAAATAACATACGCTCTATTCTCCTATATAAATCCATCGCCCATTTTCACGCCGAAGCCTGGCGATAAAATGCCGATGAAAGTTTCCGCCCATACCGTAGATTCTGGCTCTCTGCAGGCTGACCCCGGTAACTGTCGCATAGCAGTCATCTCCTCCGGGCGAATTTTCGGAATCCAGATCAGATTCCTCTGTTCTGTCGTCGGTATCTCTGTCATCTGCATCTCTGTCGTCTGTATCCGTCTCCCCGGCTTTCGGTTCCCGGTCGAATACCAGATGCACCTGGACCTTCTGCAGATCGATTCTGGAGTAGGAGACGTCTCCTCTCTCCAATTCTCCCAGGAAATCATCCAGCTTCTGATCTCTGCCGTTGACTCCGCTCATGCGGACGTCCCTGTCCATCAGCTGACGAAGAAGATCGATGTCCGCCTTACATAAGGCGTCCATCATGCGGCGATAGGCCCAATAGGCCTCCTCTTCGGTCGGAGTCAGCTCCTTAACGAAGCTGTCATGAAATGTCTTTTTTTTGGCCATCCCTCTCTCTTCACCTGCTCTTTCATCCATCGAAGCTCTTTCGATCCGCTTCATCCATCGAAGCTCTTTTGATCCGCCTGACCGCAGCCGTCGCTTGCAGTTGGCGGCAGCCGGTAATCCCTGCATATTTTATCACACCCCGGGTGGCGCGGCTCTGCCTATAATTTTCTCCAGAAATGGTTTACATTCGATATCACACCCCGTGCGGCGCGGCTCTGCCCCGGCAGAAGTCGCCCGGTATTTTTCGTCTGCATACAAGGACCCGCTTTTCCTCTTCATCCGACAGATATCCCCCTCTTCACCCGCAGATCATCATCCCAAAAGCTCCAGCAGTTCCTCTTTGGACAGCTGACCAAGGGATTCTGACTGGCCGCTTAAGATGGCGTCCGCCAGATCTTTCTTCTTCTCCTGCATCTCCAGGATACGGTCCTCGATCGTCCCCTTGGCAATCAGGCGAAAGACGGAGACGTCCTTTGTCTGGCCGATCCTGTGAGCCCGGTCCGTCGCCTGGTTCTGCGCGGCCAGGTTCCACCAGGGGTCATAGTGGATGACCAAGTCTGCCCCTGTCAGGTTTAACCCGGTCCCCCCTGCCTTTAAGGAGATGAGAAAGACCGGCGTCTCGTCGTCATTGAAGGCATGTACCAGGCGCAGGCGCTCCTCTTTGCCTGTCGCCCCCGTAATTTTATAGAAGGGGATTTTTGCTCTGGCCAGATCCTCTTCCAAGAGGGCCAGCATGGAGGTGAACTGGGAGAACACCAGCATCTTGTGTCCCCCGTCAATGGCCGAGCCAATCAGGTCCAGACAGGCCTTTCGCTTCGCCGACTTCCCCCTGTAGCCCTCTACGAAAATCGAGGGATCACAGCAGATCTGCCGGATCTTGGTCAGCTCCGCCAGTACCTGAATTTTGTTTCGATTGTAGGCCTCTCCCGCGCCGGCGATCATCGCCCGCATCCTGGCGACCTGGGCGTCGTAGAGCCTGCGCTGTTCTCCCTCCAGACGGGCGTAGCGAACCTCCTCGATCTTAGCCGGAAGATCCTTTAAGACATCCCTCTTTAATCTGCGCAGGATAAAGGGTCCCGTCATCCGGCGAAGCCTGGCGATCACTTCCTGATCTTCTTCCCTGGCTATCGGCAGCTCGAAGTCTGTCCGAAAGTCCTCATAGCTGTAGAGAAAGCCGGGCATGAGAAAGTCAAAGATCGACCAGAGCTCCGACAGACGGTTTTCAATCGGTGTTCCGGTCAGCGCGAAGCGGTGCCTGCTCTTAATAATCTTGACCGCCTTGGAGACGGCCGCCTGAGGGTTTTTGATATACTGCGCCTCATCCAGAACCTGGAAATCAAACTCAATCTTCTCATAGAGGGAGATATCCCTCTTGAGCAGGTCATAGGAAGTAATCAGAACATCCGCCTGACTACAGTCATCTAAGAGCTTCCTTCTCTGACCGGCGAAGCCGGTCACCGGCACGACTGCAAGCTCAGGGGCAAAGCGCGTGAATTCCTCCTGCCAGTTATAGACCAAAGAGGCCGGGCAGATCACCAGCGAGGGGCCGCCTGCCGAGGGATCTTTTGCCCTGTTGGGCGACTCTTTCTCCGCCGCCAGCACCGCGATCATCTGCAGGGTCTTGCCCAGACCCATGTCATCGGCCAGAATGCCGCCGAAATGATTGGCCGCCAGGGTGCGAATCCACTTATAGCCGTAGGTCTGATACTTGCGAAGGACCTTTGACAAGCCCCGGGGCACTTCGAAATCCGATTCCTCCACCGTCTTGAATTCCTTGATCAACTCGCGGAAATTGCGGTCTCTGTCCGCGGCGACCGCGTCGTGGTCCTCCAGCATCTTATTGATATAGAGGGCGCGGTAGAGAGGCAGATGCATCTTTCCCTCCGTGAAATCCCCCGGCTCCATGCCTGTATCCTCCATGAGTCGAGTCAGCATCTGCATGGAATCCTCCTGTTCCAGGCGAACAAAGGACCCGCTTTTCAGCTTGTGATAGGACTTCTTGCGGCGGTAGGCCTCCAGGAGCTCCAGCAGCTCTTCTGTCGTCAGGTCATCCGAAGAAATATCCAGATCCATGAGACTAGATCTGACAGAGACGCCGATTCGCACCTGCGGCATGCTGCGAATGGTTAATTTGCGAAAGGCCTCGGATCCCTCTACCCTTCCCAAGCGCTCCAGGCGGGCAAGGCCGGAATCGAGAAGTTCATAGACGGCGTCATCCGTCGCCTCTGTATAAAAAGCGGACCACCTGCTCTCATATTGTGGAAACTCGCTCTGCAAAAGGGCAAGAGCCCTCTCCTCCTGCTGCTGATCCCTGCCGCTGTCATAAGCCTCCCTGCGCTCTTTTGCCGGCAGCAGGGGGAAACTCCTGTCCCCGTATGAGACCTTGCCGTCTGCCAGCAAAAGACCGCCTTCGATATCCAGACGAAAGGAGAATTCGGCCTTCTCTGGCAGAATGCCCATGGCCGAAAAATCCGCCGATTCCTGAATGCTGATGCGGGGATTTTCCTCCAAATGGGGAAGTACCCGATAATAGAACTCCGCTAGATGCTTCTTTCCAAAACACAAGCGCAGATATCCCCCCTCTGCCGCGTTCATCAGGGGAGTCAGAGATTCCTCATCCTCCCCGGCGAAGCGGACCATTGTCCCTTCGTAAATCACATAGGAAGCCTGTCTTCCCTGAATTCGCGTGGGCAGATTGCCGGTCAGAATCAGTCCCTGAACATTCTCCGCGGTGACCTCCCCCTTGTCTTTCATCAGCTGATACAGGTCTTCCGGCCGAGTCCACTCCCTCAGTTCCTCACGCATCTCCGTCTGATCATCAGACGCAGGATAGCTGTCTTCGGCATATATTTGCTCTTCCGGCGGCAAGGCGGCGAGATAGAGACGGCTGATCTGCTTCTGATTTAATCGATTTAAATCCAGGAAGGGATCGATCCTCAGGCGGATCTGGGGAAAATGCTTCCCCGCCTGAAGGCTTTTGGACCTAGGCCCCTGCATCCTGCCCCCTATTTCCGCGGGCTGTCCTGTTTGCAGATAATCATAGAGGAAGTCCGCCGCCTCCCCTTCCAGTCGAATTTCACGCGTCAGACAAAAAGAAGGAGTCTTATCGTAGGAATACGCTTTGCGCAGACGTTCCTCCAGACCTTCGTTGGCTTCTACCTGCCTTCGGATAAAGTCATAAACCCTTGCGGAAGCCTCTGTAAAGGTCTCCTGATGAAAATGCAGCGCGTCCTTTTTCCCCAGTGGCAGAGATCCGCCTGATGTATACTGATCCACCAGGTCTGTCAGATTCTTTACAACATAGAGTCTGCCGACCCCGATGCGAAAAGACAGAGCAAATCCTCTCTCATCCTCTGTCAGACGCGGAAGCAGGCGGACCCTTGGGATCGCCTCTCTCCCCTCGTCTCTGCGAACAGCCGCGGAATCGGAAAAAGCGGACAGAAAGCGGTCTCCCTTCTCATCTGTGGCATCCCCGGGATTATACTGCCTGATATAATCCTGAAGCAGATAAACCGCCGCCATCTCATGGGGACAGACGGACAGAGTCCAGTAGCTGAAGATGTGTCTGTGACAGCAGCCGCACTCCATATCCAGAAAATGATCTCTGGAAAAGCGAAAGTAGACCTTGCGGGCTTCTGTGACCATCCTCCTTGCGTCAGCCGCTTTTTTTTGGTCTTTTATCCGGGGCTCATACAGGGTCTGAAACTCCGCCCACGCCGAATCCGCCTCCCCGTCCTTTCCGTAATGCATCCTGAAAAAGTCGACCCGCATGCTCCCCTCTTCGAGGATCTCATTGGCCTGACGCTTTACTTCCGGAGACACCTTGAGATCGGCTGTCATTTTGCGAAGGTGAAAGAAGGTCTCCTCATTTCCCTGCGCGTCCTCCATCTCCACAAGCGCCGGGATCTGATCCGCATCGGGGGAATCGCCCTGCCTCTCCTGCCAGAGGAAGAGAACAGCCGCCATGTGGGCGCAATTTTCACCCGCCTGTGCTCTGGCGCAATTGCAGCCCATAGAAAGCATTCCCTCTAGAAATCTCCGGATTGAGACATCATAGACGCGATCTCCCAGGACCCTGGCCATACAGCTGTCTTTGGTAGATGCAAAACCCTTAACCGCCTTCTTGCCATATAGAACTCTGCCCTCTTCCAACGCGTCTTTTGAGAAATACTCCTGCCAATTTGCCGTCATCGCGCACCTCAACTCTTTCTCAGCCCTCTTGGAATCTATTATTTTAGCATACTTTTCCTGACGCAAAAAAGCCTCGCAGGGCCTGTATTAAAAGCCCTGCGAGGATTTTCACGCATTTCGTATTTTCTGGTTCTCCGGCCTTAAAAAGGTCCCCTTAAAATATCCTTATACCAGAGCCGCTCCAAGCGCCTGGCAGGCGGCCAGAGCCTCATCATCTGGAGCGTCGTTGCAGATGACAGGATCGCAGGCCAGAGAAATACCGGCGCTCTCGGCATCGGCCTTCCAGTCATCCATCCAGACGCCGCCGCCCCAGCCCCAGGAGCCGAAGAGAGCGGCCTTCTTGGCGCCAAGCGCTCCCTTGACCTCATCCCACATGGGCTGGAATTCCGTCTCCTCCAGGACTTCCGCGCCCATGGAAGGACAGCCAAAAGCGAAAGCGTCATAAGAGGAGATCTGCGCCGGGCCAAAATCCGCCGCCGCGATGAGTTCCGCCTGCCCTCCGGCCTTCTGTACCCCATCGGAAACCGCCTGCGCCATCGCCTCTGTGTTCCCTGTTCCGGACCAATAAACAACTGCAACCTTACTCATGATACTTCCTCCATTCTGTAGACACTGATTGTCCGATCGGGATGCTTTCTGACAGGACCCTCTGCTCTTCTCCGCTCGTCGGATCAGAAAAGCCTGGCCCTTTATTGTTAGCAATCCCTAACCTAAAATCATTATAGAACAGGGCGTGCAAAAATGTTAGCCTTAAATAACTTTTCAGGTACAAAATCAAGTACACAATCTGCTATGATGGGAGGCAGATTTGGAGGACAGCTATGAGCAATCTCTTCGATATGATACTGGAACGGGACGGTCTGCGCTTCAGCGACTTCCTGGATGATGACGGCAAGGATGAAATCCGCTCTTTCTGGGATGATATTGTTGGAGACCGAGGATCTGTAACCGACGCGGAGATCGACTCGGTCTTAAGCACCTATAAGGGGCTGGGCGTCATTGTCCCGGCCGACGGAATCAGCAGCGACCAGGAGAAGGAGCTTAAGGTCCTTGACCGGACCTGGGAGGCCGGCGCCAGAGGGCATAAGCCGACCCGCTCTTCCATCGCCCACTGGCTCAACGGAGGCTATGACAGGCCCTCCATTGAGGACACCGAAGAAGCCGGTGAACTGGTAAATGACTTCAAGAAGGGCCTGGTCGACAAGACTTCCGATATCGTCGGCGCGGGCAAGGAGGCTCTCCGTTCTGTCAATGATAAGGCGGATGACCTTCTGGAGGCACTGACCCAGAGCATACAGGCTTCCAGCGCCGCGGGCAAGGACAAAAAGGCCGGAGCGGCTCTGACCGGGGCCAAAGCAGTTCCAACCGAGAGCAGGACACAGCCAAAGGAAGTCGGCAGTCATGCACCGGCATCCCCCGATCCGACGATTCCGCAGATTCCCGAGTCAGCCGGCTCAAAGGGGGAAGTCTCTTATCAGCTTCTCTATCAGACCAACCGCCAGGCGGACGAGAGACATCCCATCATGATCCTGTCCGACCCCATGAAGCGCATTCCCCATCACCAGGTCGGGGCCTTCACAGACCCATCCCGCCAGACGGCATTTGAGATGGTCTACGAGGGATCCGCCTGTTCTGTCAAAATCCTGCAGTTAGACCGGCGCTTCGTCAACCTGCTCTTTTGGCTGGGGACAGGTCATATCGCTGTCAGGCTGTCCGGCCGCCACTTCACAGCCTCCCAGAAGACCCCTTTGCGTGACCGGCACGGGATGGCCCATGTCAGCGGCTATGCCGTCTACAAGATCACCGCTGTCGACCTCAATGCCAACAGCATCCTGCAGACCGCCAACAACGACTTCCTCCAGCTGGTCATCCGCCGCATGCTGGCCTCCAATCCAAAGGAGGCCCTGCCTAAGGAAGCCGCAGAAGAGATGGATCTGTCCGATCAGACCATGCTGATGACCGACATGCCGGCTATGACCGACTATATTAACTGCGCCCAGGACGCCCTGCCCTCCAATATCTTAAACTGGGCCCGCCGCCAGATCGCCATGGTCAAGTCCGAATCTGTCAGCGCGGAGGAGCAGAAGCACGCCCAGCGCGCTCTCTCCATTATGCTCAATATCCAGTGGCAGGGAAGTTATTTTCCCCCCATCGACCCGACAGAGGCCAGGCGGATTCTGGATGAAGAGCTCTACGGGATGGAGCAGGTCAAGCAGCGTATCGTAGAGACCATCATCCAGATCAACCGCACCCACACGCTTCCTGCCTACGGTCTTCTCTTAATCGGCCCCGCGGGCACGGGCAAGTCCCGGGTTGCCTATGCCGTGGCCCGCATCTTAAAGCTGCCCTGGACCTCCCTGGACATGAGCGCCATCCGGGACACGGAGGCTCTGACCGGATCCCCCCGTGTCTACACTAACGCCAAGCCGGGCAAGATCATGGAGGCCTTCCAACAGGCGGGCTCCTCCAATCTGGTCTTCATCATCAACGAGCTGGACAAGGCCGGTATCAACGCGAGCAGCGGCAACCCCGCGGACGCTCTTTTGACTCTGTTAGACAACATCGGATTCACCGACAATTACATGGAGTGCATGATTCCGACCTCCGGCGTCTATCCCATCGCCACGGCAAATGACCGCGAGCTCATCTCCGCTCCGCTTCTGACCCGATTTGCCCAGATTGACATTCCCGACTACAGCCCCGCCGAGAAGAAAATCATCTTCCGCGACTACTCCCTGCGCAAGACAATGGATCGCATGGGGCTGTCCAAATCCGAGGTCGTCTTCACAGAGGATGCCATCGAGGCCATCATCGACCGCTATTCCAATGTCTCCGGCGTCCGCGACCTGGAGCAGGCCGCCGAACACCTGGTCGCCCATGCCCTCTACCTGCTTGAGACAGATTCCTCCGCGAATGACCGGGTCGTCTATCGGGCGGATGATGTGAGAGAATTACTCTTCTAGGGCCTGGCCGGCTTTCTTTCTCTGACCGCAAGCCGATTTGGTATTTGCGCTCAGTCAGCCGCGATCACATCCGCCATATCATAGTGGCCTGCCCCCTTGCCAGCCAGGAACTTAGCCGCCTCAATCGCGCCCTTGCCGAAGACGGCCCTGGAATACGCTGTGTGACGGAAGGTAATCACCTCATCCATCCCGGCAAAAATGACCTCGTGCTCTCCGACAATACTGCCGCCGCGAACGGCGGAGATGCCGATCTCTTTGTCATCTCTTGCCTGACGGCGCTGGCTCCTGTCATAGACATAATGATAGACATTGCCCTGCGATTCATTGACCGCATCCGCCAGGGCGATGGCCGTACCGGATGGCGCGTCCAGCTTTCTTCTGTGATGCTTCTCCACAATCTCCACATCAAAACCGGCCTTGCAGAAGACGTCAGAAGCCCGGTGAAGCAGATCAATCAGAGTGTTGATTCCCAGCGACATATTAGCGGACTTTAATACGGCCACATGCTTTTCGGCCTCCCGCACATGATCCAGCTGTGCCTCGGACAGACCGGTGGTGCAGAGAACCAGAGGAATTCGCTTTGTCACACAGTAATCAAGCAGGGCATCCTCCGCTGAGGCATTTGCAAAATCAATGATCACATCCGCCTGGACCTCGCAATTCTCAATGGATGAAAAAACCGGATAGGGATTCACAGCCCCGGAGACTCGGTCCACACCAGCCACAATCTCGATCTCAGGATCCTCCGCAATCAAGCTGTCGATGATCCTTCCCATATGGCCGTTAGAACCATGCAGTATTACCTTCACCATGCGATTTTCCTCCTCTCACAGATCAATATATGCCTCGAAGGCATCCAGGGAAGCCTTCAGACGGGCCGCGTTCTCCGGATCCATCTGACACATGGGAGCCCGCAGGGGACCGCAGTCGGCGCCCAGCATATTCATGGCTGTCTTGACCGGGATGGGATTAACTTCGCAGAAGAGAGAATTCACCATATCCAAAGACTCCAGCTGCATCCTGGCCGCCCTCTTCACATCCCCGTCGAAAAATGCCTGCACCATATCGTGGGTGTGCTGAGGCGCAATGTTGGCAATGACGGAAATGACGCCGAGTCCACCGATGGAGAGCAGGGGAACCACCAATCCGTCCTCCCCGGAGTAGAGTTCCAGCTTGCCATCACACAGGCGCATCGTCTCAGAAGCCTGGGACATGTTTCCGGTCGCCTCCTTTAATCCGACAATATTCTCCCTGTCATGGAAGAGCCTGGCCATGGTCTGGGGCAGAACATTGGTCCCGGTACGGCTGGGCACATTGTAGACGATGATGGGAAGCTTCGTAGCATCGGCGATTGCCTCGTAGTGCTCAATCAATCCCTTCTGAGTCGCCTTATTGTAATAGGGCGTGACAACGAGGGCGGCATCAGCGCCTGCTTCTTCGGCCGCCTGGGTCAGCTGGATGGCCGTCAGGGTAGAGTTGGAACCGGTACCCGCGACGACGGGGATCCTGCCCGCGGTGAAGTCAACCGCGGCCCTGATCACATCCTTGTGCTCCTCCTCGGAGAGTGTGGGACTCTCTCCCGTCGTCCCTGTAATGATAATTGCGTCTGTCCCATGGTCAATGTGATAGTTGATCAGCTCTTCCAGCTTGGAATAATTGACCGTCTGATCCTCATTCATAGGAGTAATAACAGCGACTCCGCTTCCGGTAAAAACAGGCATATGCTCTCCTTTCCTCTCGCTCCGGTCACTGCCGGACGAGACTTGACCATAGAATACCCTCTATACAGGCATTCTTCATTCATAAACAGTTGAGGACACGATCCATGAAATCCCCATGTTATGAGAAACAATAGAATACACGTTCCGCGAATCCCCCTGTTATGAAAAAATAAGACCGGCTGGGGCACAGCCGGTCATCACTCTCATAATGATCACTGATAGCGCCCCATCTTATCAGATGACAGTTACAGCCTTCTTCAAGCTGTACCCAGGGAATCATCCGCAGCAATGACCCCTTCGGCACAAATCCCTTTTGCCGGGCTTCATCTGCGTCTGCCGCATCCGCCCGGTTACTCATAATCTGTGCAACCTCTACCTTGTGCTGTCGATTCTTCGACAGAATTCAGTTGTTGGCCGAGGATTGACTCGACACTAGAAATATACCCTCTGATACCAGATCATGTCAACCGTCAAAAGATAGGGCGGCCACTCCACAGGATCCCGAAATCCGGTGACGGGAATTTCTTCATTAAAAATCATAGCTATTCCACAGGCCCCCGGGATCCGGGAAATGCTCACTGACTCAGATTCATCCGGGCAGCTTCTCCGGCACAATATCATAGACCGTATCTGCGATCTGTCGTATCTCTTCCGGAAGACAATCCCCTGTCATAATGACAGAGGCCAGTGGAGACTTGGCAGAAAGGACTTCTACCAGAGCTTCTGCCGGAACCAGCCCTCTCTCCACGATGCCGAGCACTTCATCCAGAACCAGCAGATCACACTCGTCCACCGTCAAAACCTTCTTGGCGAACATGAGGGCATTTTCATAGTTCTTCTTCTCCTCTTCCTGTTCCTGGCTGGTCAGGTCATCGTAGCCCTCAATATTCTGCTCAAAGCGAAAGACCTTGATCTCCGGCTCCAGACGGCTGAAGAAATCCGCGCTCAGCTGACCCTTGAGAAATTGGATCATTGTTGCACTGCCACCTGCAGAGGCCACCTTGATGGCATTGCCGATGGCGGCAGAAGTCTTGCCGTAACCCTCACCGTAATAGACGGTTATCTTTCCTTCCTGCATATTCTCTCCTGTCAAATGAATCACACCATATACTGTATTAATCTTCGCGCTGCTTTGCTCCTTCAAGAGTCACACAACGCCAACAGGTATTTGCAAAGAATTTGTATAAATTTTATCACAGAGATCCCGTGAGAATCAATTGACCGCAACCGCCTCTTCTCAAGACCGGTCATGACCGTCCCTTGCGACTTGTCCCCCAATTGATTTCAGTCAACCTGTAGCACAGATAAAGAAACAGGGCTTAAACCTGTAAAACAGGGAGGTATGGTATGATGCTTTAGATGAAGTATGATATGATACTTTAAATTATGAAAGTGAAATTTGTATTGGTAAAGAGGTAATTTTATTGAAACCCGTCATTGTATATTATTCCTATTCAGGAATCACCAGAAGATTAGCAGAAGATATTGCATTGATTACGGATGGAGATTTGAGAGAATTACAACCGCAACAGCCTTACTCCTTCTCATATAATACAGCTGTAAAAGAAGTGAGAGAAGAAATTGAAAAGGGATATTGTCCTCCTCTTATGCAGGGAGCAGAAGCGATTGGGAATGCAGAAGTGATTTTTGTAGGTTCTCCTAATTGGCTTAAAACATTTGCGCCACCCGTTCGGTCCTTTTTAAGAACGGTTGATTTAGACGGCAAGACAATTATTCCCTTTTGTACACATGGCGGAGGCGGTTTTGGAAGAATGATTGAAGATTATAAAAGGGAATGCGAACATTCTATTATCAAAGACGGCATCGCATTAAAGGGAGATTACAGTTTTGACGAACTCAAAGCATGGTTAGATCATAATTTGTAACTCCCTATTTCCCCAATTCAATATCCTAATTTGAGAAACAGCAAATCAATCGGGTTGCTGTTTTTCTTTGTCTGAAAACGCAAACACAGCGAAAAGAAGAAAACAAGAATCGTCTCTCCTCCGGTCTAAGTTAGCTTTCCCCTCCACTGATCTCAGTCACTCTTCCTGTGTCTCAGATACCATTTCTTGAAGTTTCACAGGATTGTGCTAATATAGGAAGGTCGATTTTACAGGAGTCTTTCCTATATGATTCCCTGCTGAAAGTCATTTTCTGCGAAGGACTTATTCCCGGATGCGGATTCTTACTCCGAGATATGAATTTGACCTTCCGGCATATCTGTAAATCGATCTTCGATTATATATCTGCCCTGCAGAGAAAGAGGTCACAATGATTGAGTCCAGAGACGACATCCGAAACGTAGCCATCATCGCCCATGTCGATCATGGGAAAACCACCCTGGTTGATGAGCTCTTAAAGCAGTCCGGCATCTTCCGAGAAAATCAGGAGGTTCAGGAACGCGTCATGGACTCCAATGATATTGAGCGTGAGCGCGGCATCACCATTCTGTCCAAGAATACCGCCGTCACCTATAAAAATACCAAGATCAACATCATCGATACTCCGGGCCATGCCGATTTCGGCGGCGAGGTGGAGCGTGTCCTGAAAATGGTCGACGGAGTGATTCTCCTGGTTGACGCCTTTGAGGGCGTCATGCCCCAGACCAAGTTCGTCCTGCGCAAGGCTCTGGCTCTGAGCCTTCCCATCGTTGTGGTTGTCAACAAGCTGGATCGTCCCGACGCCAGACCTCTGGAAGTCGAAGACGAGGTCCTGGAGCTTCTCATGGATCTGGACGCCTCCGAAGATCAGCTGGACGCCCCCTTCCTCTTCGCCTCTGCCCGCGAGGGCTATGCCATCGCGGATCTTGACGATGAGAAGAGGGATATGACTCCCCTCTTTGACGCAATCATTGACAAGATTCCCGCCCCAACCGGTGATCCCGACGCCAACACACAGATGCTGGTATCTACGATTGATTACAACGAGTTCGTCGGCCGCATCGGCGTCGGCAAGATCTCCAATGGCTCTCTCAAGCTCAATCAGTCCGCCGTCGTCGTCAACCATCACAATCCCGATGCCAGACAAAATGTCCGCATCACCAAGCTCTTCGAGTTCGACGGCCTCAACCGCGTCGAGGTGGAGGAGGCAAAAATCGGCTCCATCGTGGCTATTTCCGGGATCGCCGACCTGCACATCGGCGACACCATCTGCGGCACAAACGGCGAACCTGAGGCCATTCCTTTCCAGAAAATTTCTGATCCCACCATCGCCATGAACTTCATTGTCAATGACTCTCCTTTGGCCGGACAGGAGGGCAAGTATGTCACCTCCCGCCACATCCGGGACCGTCTCATGCGCGAGCTCAACACCGATGTCTCCCTCCGCGTAGAGGATACGGATTCCCCCGATACCTTCAAGGTATCCGGCCGCGGTGAGCTGCACCTGTCTGTCCTGATTGAGGAGATGCGCCGTGAGGGCTTCGAGTTCGCCGTCTCCAAGGCAGAGGTTCTCTATAAGAAGGACGAAAAGGGCAAGAAATTAGAGCCCATGGAAATCGCCTATATTGACGTCCCCGACGAATTCCAGGGCGCGGTGATCCAGAAGCTGTCCGCCAGAAAGGGAGAACTCCGCGGCATGAATCCCATCCAGGGCGGTTACACCCGTCTGGAGTTCAAGATTCCTTCCAGAGGTCTGATCGGCTATCGGGGAGACTTCATGACTGACACCAAGGGCAACGGCATCTTGAACACTGAGTTTGCCGGATACGAGCCCTACAAGGGGGATATTGAGTACCGGGCCACCGGCTCCCTCATCTCTTTCGAGACCGGCATCTCTGTCACTTACGGCCTCTTCGCTGCCCAGGACAGAGGCACCCTCTTCATCGGCGCCGGCGAGAAAGTATACTCCGGCATGGTCATCGGCCAGTCTTCCCGGTCTGAAGACATTGAGCTCAATGTCTGCAAGAAAAAGCATCTGACCAACACCCGTTCCTCTTCCGCTGACGAGGCCCTGACCCTGACCCCTCCCAAGATCATGTCTCTTGAGCAGGCCATCGATTTCATCGACACGGATGAGCTTTTAGAAGTCACTCCCAAGTCTCTGCGCATCCGCAAGAAGATCCTGGATCCCTTACAGAGAAAGAGAAGCGGTTTTAGGAAGTAATCAGCATGAGAGAAAGCAACAGATAGATTCACATCCAAGAGCATGGGCCGCACTGGTCCAAATGCGCATCTATAAAGCATGAAATGCACAGGTACAAATACACATCCATAAAGCATTGGATGTGCAGGGAATCCTCCTGATGGGCCACATATGGCCCGTCAGGAGGATTTATTTCATCCAGTATTCAAAGAAAAACTGATCCTGACCGATGTCGAAGAAATCCGCTTGCATGAGATTGACCAGCTCTCCCCGAACTGTCGAGAATGCCTGCGGCGTCACTCACGGAACATCCTACTTCCATTTCGATACGAAGGAGAACTATCTTAGAATCGTCCTAAAACGCATCTCTGATTTTCTTGCGACAGATTTTGTGGCCTCCGACGGTAGCTTAAGCGAAAATCAAATGGCCATGCTGGGCTATCAGGGGTACAATTCTGTCAGCTTCATTCTGATTCCTGCTCGTCATTCCCATCAACAACCTGATCAAAAATCCCTTACATATCAAGGACTTTACGGCAAGCCTGACCGCTCAGACCGCGCTGATTCTGCTTGCCTTAAGCCTTGCTCTGACCCTTCTCGCCAGCTTCATTCCGTCTAGAATTGCCGCCCGCAGGAATCCCATAGAGGCACTTTGGACAGATTGAGCAGCTTACTCTTCTCTCTCCTCCCGGCTTACGACTCCCTCGGAGCTCAAGTCCTCCGCTCCCTCCACCGGATCGATATTATTGCGGAAAATATTGCGGAAGATCAGGCGAACCAGGGGGCCCACATAGCAGAACTGCAGAAGCAGGGCAGCGGGTAAATTCCTCCCGAACAGCATGACAAAGCCGGCCAAATCCTTCTGGGAGCTGAAGAGGAAGGTGGCGATCAGGCTCATAAGAGGGCACATGATGACGCAAATGCTAAAGGAAACCGCATAGGTGATAATCTGTGGCCGATCGTCTGGGGAAACCACTGTAAATGCCAGTTTGGCCGCAATCTTCCCCACAAAGAGGAACTCAAGCAAAAAGGCGATGGGCCACATGATTGGCATTTCATGCAGAGCCATACCGAAGCTGGCATTGGTCAGTCCGCCCATATTCCAGCCGACATTGTATAAAACCATACAGTAGACCATCAGGCCCGCCATAATAATGGTAAAGATGACATCCTCAAGTTTATTTCTTGGCATTTTCTCACTCCGTTTCTCACTCTTTTTCAAAGAAAAGAAGCAGGCCTGTTCTCCTGCTTCCGGTTTACGATTGCTTTGCCAGTCTACCAAATGAAGTGCCTTCTCTGTAATTGATATTTTTTATCCTCTTTCATACTCCTGCATATGACTGCGCTGGTTCATAATTACGCCTATGCAGGAGCAGCAAAAGAACTCTTTGAGCAGATGGCTCCCTACATGCTCGACAGTCCTATGATTCAGTTTGCCCATCAGATGTCTGTCACGGATATGCAACTCTCTCTATGCAATACAGCCTTATCCCTGTCGCAATCCGAACAGGGATAAGGCAGTATCTCTCATTAAATTCGATTTTCACATCGCCCATTTGTCACACAGATATTTTGCATCGTACAGACCCTGTCAATTTACTTTCCTATCCACCATAACCTCTATTTCTCAACTCCAACCATCTCCTCCCATTCCTTCTCGCGAAAGCCGGTCAAAACGAAGTCTTCTCCTACCAGAATGGGTCGCTTACAGAGCATCCCATTGGTCGAAAGCAGCTTGATCTGATCCTCCTGACTCATTTCCGGCAGTTTCCTGGACAATTCCATCTGCCGATAGAGCTGCCCAGAAGTATTCCAGAACTTCTTGATCGGCATACCAGACTTCTGTATCCAGGCGGTCAGTTCCTCTTCCGTGGGATTTTCCTCTACAATATGACGATCCTCATATGCAATCGCTCTGCTGTCCAGCCACTTTTTCGCCTTCTGACAGGTACTGCACTTCGGATACTCTATGAATAACAGCGCCATCTTCTCCTCCTTTTTTTCCTGCAAATGATCATTGCTTTTACCCGACCATTATAGCGAAGATACTCGGTGTCTGCTATTCGCCGAACGACGGTCATCATGATCTGCCTGCATCTGCCACACTGTCTGCATGCTTCTCTATCCGATTTTTTCTCTCACGGAAAGATGCTTTCGAAATATAACAATATATAAATCCTTTTCCGGCAGTTCCTAATAATATAATAAAATATAAAATACATATTGAGATATCATAAAATATAAAATAGAATTGATTTGGCAAAGGAATAAAAAAGGAGGGCATCATGAACAACCCATTTGATATCACCTTTGGACGCGTTCCGGAAGTCTATATCGATCGCGAAGAAATTCTTGCTACGACTGTGCGTTCCATCAAAAATCACAGTCCCCTCTGCCAGACCAACATGATCTATGGAATGCGGGGATCAGGCAAAACAACCTTCATGACAGATCTGACGAATATCCTGTCTCAGGAGAAGAACTGGATATGCATCAACCTCTCTGACTCTGAGAATCTCATTCAGGATCTCTCTGATTACCTGGACTATATTGTGCATTCCCACCTGGGCGGGCACAAAAAAATAGAGGGACTCGGTATCGGCGCTCTTGGCTTCTCAGCCTCTGTCTCGGCCAGAGAGGCTGAGCCCTCAGCAAAAGTCAAAATCGAGATGAACTTAGCCAGACTTAAGCAAAAGGGGATCTCTCTTCTTGTCACCCTGGATGAAGTGACCAACAGCCGCTCCACCCGCGAGTTCGCCTCCTATGATCAGGTTTTAATTCGCTCCGGCTATCAGATCACACTTCTTTTGGCCGGTCTCCCGGAGAATGTGAGTGACCTCATCAACCATGAAGTTATGACCTTCCTTCTTCGAGCCAACCGTATTTCTCTCTCCCGCCTGGGCGACTACGCTGTCATGAACAGCTACCGCCACATCTTCACTGACGGCGGACGCAAGCTGGATGAAGATACTCTCCTCCATATGACCGCACTGGTCCATGGCTACGCCTATGCTTTCCAGCTGCTGGGGCATCTGCTCTGGGAGAACAGTTCCAGGGGAGATCCAATCAATCTCGATCTTCTGGAGACGATTGGCAGGGATTTTCGAGACCTGCTCTATCAGAATGTCTATTTCATTCTCTACCGCAGACTTACTGAAGTAGAACAGTCCTATCTCCGTATCATGAGCGACGAAAAAGACCGGCTGGTACCCAGCGCCTATATTAACAAAAAGCTTGGGAAAGGCAGTTCCTACTGCAACGTCTACCGAAGCCGACTCCTGGAACGGCAGATCATTGAAGCTCCCAGATTCGGTTATGTATCCTTCTCTCTCCCCTTCTTTCGGGATTTTCTGCTCACACAAAAGAAATTGGAAGAGCTGTCCTATTAACTTACAAATACCTGTTTTTACATTTAAGTCTCCATAAATGAAATAAAATCAGGTCGAATTCGTCTATACTTCTGCCAAAAGTAAAAAGTCACACCATACGGAGGCGAATCATGCATTTATATGACTTTCGAACGGAATATCGGGAGAATCCACTTGGACTGGCGACAAAGCATCCGCGTTTTTCCTGGAAAATCGCATCGGACGAAAATGACACCGTCCAGACCTCCTATCGGATTCTTGTGACAGATCAGAGAGGCCGAGAGACCTGGAACAGCGGCCCTGTCCAGTCGGATCAATCCATCCTTGTTCCCTATGAGGGGGATCCGCTTGAGGAGGAGACCATCTATCGGATACAGGTCTTCGTATCAGACAATCACGGCAAAGAGGCCTCCATCGAGGGAAGCTTTGAGACAGGCATCTTTGACGCTCACCATTTTGCCGCCAAAATGATCTGTCCTGACTTTCCCTCTCCACAGGAAGCATGCCCTGTTTTCTCCCATTCCTTCTCTCTAAGGCAAAGGGTCAGCCGCGCCCGCCTCTATATCACAGCGCATAGAGTCTATGAAGCCGCGATCAATGGTTCTGCCGTCAGCGACTGCCGTATGGCGCCCGGCTGAACCAATTACCGAAAGAGACTGCCGTACCAGATCTACGATGTGACGAATCTCCTTGGGGATACCAATCAAATCCAGGTCACCGTTGCCAATGGCTGGTATAAGGGAATTCTCGGTTTTTACTGCCAGCCCAACCAGTATGGCGATCAGCTTGGACTTTTTGCGGAGCTTCACCTGCAGTACGAGAACGGGGACAAAGAGGTCATTGCGACAGATGAAAACTGGACTATTCGAACAGGCCAGATCCGCTGCAGTGAAATATATATGGGAGAGACCATCGATACGGATTCTCCCGAAATTCTCGAAGGCAGCATAAGTACTAAGAACTTCGACTCTTCTGTTCTCACCGCGCAGGAAGATGAGCCTGTTCGGATCACGGAACGCATTGCCGGCATCCGAAAAATCACCACGCCCAGAGCTGAGTCCCTCATTGACTTTGGTCAAATTGTCACAGGTGTCGTCGAATTACATGTCAAAGCCTCCCGGGGACAGGTCATCCGTCTGCGCCATGCCGAAGTTCTCGATAAGGATGGCAACTTCTACCCGGATACCCTGCGGCAGGCCAAATCAATCGACACCTTCATCTGCAATGGACAGGAGCAGGTCTTACGCCCTCATTTTACCTTCCACGGCTTCCGTTATATCTGTGTTGAGGGGCTTGATCACTTTGAACCGGATCAATTCATAGCCTGTGTGACCCACACCGACCTGGAAAAGACCGGTGACTTCCGCTGCTCCGCTCCGAAGGTAAATCAGCTGCAGCAGAATATCAGCTGGAGCCAGAGAGATAATTTCCTGGATATCCCGACGGACTGCCCCCAGCGCGATGAGCGTCTGGGCTGGACCGGGGATGCTCAGGTCTTCTCCTGGACAGCCTCATTTAACCGAAATACCGCCCTCTTCTACTCTAAGTGGATGCGGGATGTCGCCTCTGAATCTTCCCTTGAGAAGGGAGTTCCCCATGTCGTTCCCGACATTCTCCAGTCCTACAGCGCTTCCGCCTGGAGCGATGTAGCTGTCATCCTCCCCTGGGTCGTCTATCAGATCTATGGAGACGAGGGTATCCTGAAAGAGAACTGGACCTGCATGCACGAATGGGTCGATTACATTTCCAATCACTGCAATGACAGGGGACTCTGGCAGACCGGCTTTCAATACGGCGACTGGCTGGCTCTGGACAAGGAAGAAAGCGCTGACCGCACCGGCGCAACGGATCCCTACTTCATTGCCAACGCCTATTTCCTGTATGTCACAGACCTGACGATACAGACTGCCGATATCCTCGGTCACAGGGATGCCGGCGCCAAGTACCGGAAGCTCTATCAGAAGACTCTGCTTGCCTTTCAGGATGAGTATTACAGCAATACCGGTCGTATTGTGAGTGAGACGCAGACCGCAGCTGTTCTATCCCTCTATTTCAATCTGGCGCGCGTTCAGGACCGGGATCGCGTTCTCAAGACCCTGATCTCCAATATTGAGCGCCACAAAAACCATCTGTCCACCGGCTTTGTCGGAACCCCCTACCTCTGTCATGCCCTCTCTGAAAACGGAGCCCATGACACGGCTGTCTCCCTCTTTCTCAAAGAGGACTACCCCTCCTGGCTCTATGCCGTCAATATGGGGGCGACCACCATCTGGGAGCGGTGGAATTCCATCCACCCCGACGGGAGTTTCGACGAGTCCGGGATGAATTCTCTCAATCACTATGCCTATGGTTCCATTGGTGACTGGCTCTACCGCAAGGTAGCCGGTCTCTCACAGATTGAGCCCGGCTACAAGTCGTTTCTGGTTCGTCCCATGCTGACAAAAGGACTGGAAGAGACTTCTCTTCACTTTGATTCTGTCTATGGTCCGATTGTGATTGAGAACAGCTGCAAGCTGGGAAAAATCCGCCTGCACGTGGAAGTTCCTCCCAATACACATGCGCAAATTCATCTCCCGGAGAAGGAAGAGATTCTCAAGGTCGGCTCCGGTGTCTACGACTATGAATACGAGACAAAGACGGATCTGACCATCCCCAGATACAGCTCAGACAGCACTTTGGCAGAACTTCTGGCTCATCCCCTGGCAAAAGAGCTCTTTGAGCAGATGGCTCCCGGCATGCTCGACGGTCCCATGATTCAGTTTGCCCATCAGATGTCCATCACGGATATGCTTGGCAGTGCCCCGGAGGCCCGCCCTCTCTTTGAGACCGTCTTCGAGACCCTGAACCGGTCGGACCAGGAGAATCAGTCATGAGACTCTGTGACATCAATATCCGCGACCCCTATATTCTCCCCTGAACGGTCATTACTACCTCTATGGAACCAGAA
>ERZ773028.163-NODE-163-length-60116-cov-5.845440_pt1 | contig 60116 bp, 65 predicted proteins | sample MGYA00511123_ERZ773028 | MGnify/ENA primary metagenome ERZ773028 (study PRJEB29015, sample SAMEA2738134) | human oral metagenome | biome: human oral; feature: human-associated habitat; material: saliva | place: China | collected 2206 ... | reverse complement strand
ACATAACGATAAAATAGTTGATTATTTTAACAAGAACCTCCACCCATTATCATGTATACTTCAGGTTCTCTTATTGTTTCCATGTGAAGGGCGGATATTCCGGAATATCTCCGCGAATATACTGCGCCATCAATTGCGCCTGCAAATAAGGCAACACTTTCTGCTCATACTTCTTTTTGTATAGTGAATGCATGATTTCTTTTGCTTTATATTTTTCCCACTCCTCCAACACTCTTTGCAGAGAAACGTGCTTAAGCCTGATTCCGGCTGCATCTATCCGAAAGTCATTCCCCGAAAGTTGCCTCCGGTTGATCATAGTTATAATAAATTTATCCACAATACACGCTCTAAACTCTTCCACAAGATCACAAGCAAGAGATTTTCGTCCCGCCCTGACAGCATGCAGATATCCCTTGTAAACATCCAATCCGTTTCCAGCAAGAGCCGCAGCACAGTCTCCAGTAAAAAGAGTATATAGCAACGACATTATAGCGTTGCAATTGTTTTTAGGAGGCCTACGACTTCTTTTTATAAATGACATCACCCCATCATCATTCTTGAGCATATTATCGAATACAGAAAAATATTCCGATGCGGCGTTTGCCTCTGCTATACGCAGATCATCCATGCTCTCCAACTCTGGCAACCTAGTAATGTAAGCCATTAGTCTATTCGCAGCTTGGTATAAAGAATCAGCATTTTCATCAGATGCATCTTTTGCACATCTCATTATCACATTTCGAGAATTATTCATCTTGCCCAGAAGAATATTCCTAACTAAACCAATATCCCTACCACTGTCATGGAGTCTATACTGATTGTCACGCAGATCAACATTCCCATACCACGTCCCCAATATGTTGCCATAAAGATTTCCATATTCTGACACATATGTCATCAAAATACGATTCTCATTGCAAAATCTAATAACATAGCTAGATATGGTTGCATTACCGAAGATCACAATCTGTTCGATTGCAGTTACTGGGATCCTTGTGACAATCGACCTATCTTTCATAAGCGCCAACGAATCATGATCGCAGTGAAGATATAAGTCGTCGCTAGTAATATATATTGTTTTGTTAATCCTTCTCACAATACCGCTCCCATAAATCTCTCATATACCGAAAAATCATGTCTGTTCTCGGATTGCATATATCATACATAGAGCACTTTGGGCATCGCTTCCTGTATTCTGCTTGCGGAATAACATGTCCATCGATTATCTGGTTAATTTGAATCAATATATTCTTGATCTTCTTTTTCGCAACATCCGTAATCTGGACTTCCATTCTGGTCTTTGATCCTATGTAATAGATCTCTCCTTTTTCTATATGGCATTTGAACATTTCTTCCAAACACATCGCCTGTGCAGTTAATTGAAGATCATATTCTTCATGTCCATATCTGGATTTTCCATGTTTGAATTCTGTGGGAATAATTTTACACTTCTCATCAAGCAACGGGACATAACATCCATATCGAGATACAGTGCACTTGACCTCATCACATATTCCTATTAGATTTAATGCTTCCGAATGTACCGCAAGACCTGTAATACGTATATCTGAGCCTCTCTTTTCTATTTTGGGTTCATGAACTCGCTTATGCTGAATCGTTCCTTCTGCAGTATAGATATTATCAGCAGAATATTGCTCTACCACCTCGAGGTACAGGCGATGAGGGCAGTATGCATATTGCGTTATCCACGATATAAGTATCCTGTCATTATCAATCAGCCTTGATCCAACCAAATTTTTCGTTTCCGCTATCCCAGTCAATATTCCAATCAATCTCTCCTAAATAATTGGCAACCCCTACAGTGATACCCTTTGGGAGCTTCGATTTATGGAAAATGACATCATAATCATGATAATCCCTAGGAACGTCTACGCCTTCCTTCTTCTTTGCACTAAGCAGTTCAAAAATTTGATAGACCGGCGCACATCCCAGGAGTGCTTCTGATGCATTCTGCTTTCTTGCCTTTTCATCCGAATTATCGGATATTTCCTGTGTACCTACATGCTTGAAGACAAAGATTGGAAGCAACACAGCCATTCCCATCTTTGAAGCAGAAATATTGTAATCGTACATCTGTGCCCATGCTCGGATCAGGAGCTGAAAATCTTCTTCTGTCATACCAGTATTCTTTGCGAGTCCAGCACTGACAGACGCATTTACCTGAAACAATGCATAGGGAATAATCTTTTTGTCCCCCATCCCTCTCTTTTTATCCTCAGGAAGATTTTTTGTCCAATCATCATACTCTTGAAGTGTGCCGAACTTAGTCTCGCTTTCCCCTCGCGGAACGGCAAATGCCTTTCTTGTAATCCCTACGACCTCTGGTGTGACCTGATCTACTGATTCAGCAAACTCAAACTGAACCGGCCCATTAATCTGTCCTGCATTCAGACCGGTAGAAAGGACTGCCCCGAATACTCTAGCATCCCAATATTTCTTAAGTATGAACTCTCTTGCAGCTTTTACCCCCCCAGTCGTATTTTTAAAATTCTTGGGCTCTTTAATCTTTTTATCCTCAACTCCATCCAGAACAGCCTCCGCAATATCACGATTCAGGCTCTCCCCGTGCCGAATAAGAATGTCAAAGCCGTTATCCTCTCCCTTATCATTTGTGCTTGTTTCGCCAGGCTTTGTCCCATCTACATACCCTCGAATACGACTTTTTATAGATACATCTGTCATGAATGCCTTCCCGGTCTCCTCATCGATTCTCGGACGATTATCCATATCAGGATCACCGTTCGGATTACATGATACCGCCTGCACAAATGAAACAATTTCATATCTGTTCTTCAGTTCCATCTCTTTTCCTCCTTAAGCATTGGTCTGTTCTGTATAGTCAGCATTTTCGAATCCATTTTTCTGAGTGCTTTTTTCTTTTTTGGCTACAGCCTCTTCTATAAAAATGTTCATCTGTCTGTAGTATCCTAAAAGAAATTCGGCCTGATCTGTTTTTGAGAACTTCTGTGGAAACTCTGTTCCGATATTAGCAGTAATCTCCGCAATTTTTCGGTTGAAGTAATCCTTGTTGTCAATATTCTTCATATGTGCAAATGACACTTTGGCCATTTCTACAAAAGCCTCATCCGGATGTTTAAACATCATTCCAATATATCTAGAGCATACGTCATTCCCTATTGGAGCGTAATTCACAGATCTTTTCTGAATTGTTCCGTAAACTGCAAACAGACGCCCACAGGAATAGGCTTTTGGTTCGCCTCCAATTACTGATGCATTTTCCATAATTTCGATTCCTCCATTTTTTCTGATTAAATAAACCTTTATTACCTGTATGAGAATCGGCTTCAGTTCGTTACCCATCAGAAGACTGACGTACCCTTTTTTGACTGCTTTCTGGAAAAATATTTCTGGAACCTCGTGTCCTGAATATATTGCTTGGAGCAAATTCAGCATATCTCCACCATATTCAGACTTGCTCTCCTTCAGCGGACCATCGGTAGTATGTTCCCTGTCAAGCAAACTGAACAAAAGACGGTAAATATTTCTGATTGCAATTTTATTATATTTCCATTGTTTTTTATCCGGTTTATTCCAGACTATGATTGCTGTATCCTTGTACCACTGATAAATTCCCTCTTTGAGATTCCCATATGCGCCGGAAAACACTTCTCTTGTACTATACCGTTCCTGCGAATTTGTAACCTTGAAAATCTTAAAGTGTATATCATCTGAATATTTCTCTGGTAAAGTACCATTCAACGCCGCCTCGTACAGCGATGAAAGGTTCGGCGTCTTAGCCAGTATATCTGTATGTTTCTGTTCTTCTGATTTTTCCTTTGAGGAATATATCGTTTCTCCTATCAGATCCGGCACTGTATCATCTGAATACCAATAGAAAATGTCAAATTGCGTTGAGCTATTATGTTTTGACGTCCCGAGATGATTCAGCGTATCTGCGATGACTATGGACTCTTCATCACCGATTGCCGAGTTTTGTCCCCTTTCCATTCCATACGAATCAAATGACGATCTTCCATTAAATTGGCTATCGTATGAGACCTTAATATTTGCGCCCTTCCCAAGAACACCGCCCTTAACTTCGGCTTTATGCTCTTTGGAAATTGTTACACTCTCTCCCGTAATGGAGGATACCATCTTCCGACCATTACCTGATCTTCCCTTTTTATCAGCATACTCCTTTACGTGCCTCGCCAGCCAATCTTCCCAACAGTTGGACTCAACAACCGATTCTCCCTCAATCTTAAATGTAAGGAGTTTCGTCCCAACAAGCTTGCCGTTATTGTCAGGTTTCAAAAGATCATGATTGATCAATGCGTCCGCTAGTTTTTTTCGGGTAGCTTCATTTGTCTCTAGTGATTCCAGATAAATTCTTAGCGGTTTAAATTCCGGAACGGCGTCACAACATTCCCGCATAATGGATAACCAGGCCTTATGATTTTTTGAAGCCTCTGCTATGTTTGGGGGTGGTACGATCCTTTCCGCTTTATCTATGATGGCATTTGCGCCTAGTCCCTGTTTTTCTGATCCAATATCTGGACAAAGAACTTTTTCAGAGCTTCCCGCTTCAATTGATTCGAATTCTCCGTCCTCATCAATACAAATATATCCGGCGATCTTCTTTTTATCCGTATTAGGTTTCTGTTCGATCTTATGTTTGACTCCATAAGTGTACACATCTCGTAACATCAGATAAGTCTCCTCCTGTTAGGACTTTTCCCATGCAGGCACCTCAATTATCCCGTTCCGCATAACGGCATGATAGAACGAAGGTCTTACCACTTTATCCGCATTTCCCTCCGCAGAAGTGTCCAGCTTTTCATTGCTTGTTATGTCAAAAACGTCATATAACATATATCCAAGATCTCTACTCTCTCTGATTGGGGTTATGTCAGGATCTGGCATTCTGAAAAATGCCATGCACTCATGCGTGCCCAAAAACGGTTGCCTGAAGCACTTTCCTTTTTTGACCCTGTTGTTGAACTGATTATAGAGTCCTTCGATCGTGATCCTTGCTGGTGCATCAGGTCTTTTCACAATATCTGCTGTGATACGATAATACACATCTTTGAGATATGTATTGCCTCGCTGGGTTCCCTGACCAGTTCTTCCACACGATAGATTCTCCATATTCCCCATGGTAAGATATATTGGACGAGGATTTTCCGATTCGATTTTTGTTTTTGATTCGTTCGTCTTAATAACAATCGTTTTTACCGGTTTCATGACCTCGATTCTCTTGATTTGATAATAAAATTCTATCGGTTTTAGATAAATGCTGCAAAGTATCCCTCTGCATGCAGATGGTGTTGGCACGCTATAACTCACCCGTTCTATTTTACTTTCTGGCGAGGTAAACATAGCGATTTTCCCCCACACATCAACCGCTACTTCCGAACGGTCTGATCTGTATCCTGACATTGCTATTCCTCCTCTAGTATATTGACCCAAGACCAGCGGTTTCTAGGTCCAGTCCACAGCTAGCATAATACTGATCTTCTTCTAAAAGGTACCAGTTTGTACCCTCTAATCCCTCCTTCGTCATCATGAATAATTGCTGGCAGCACACCTTGACATTATCTATTTTGTTGGGATATACAGAAACGGTAATTCCGGATGCTCTTTTCATCTGCCCCTTTGTAATTCCATAGTCTGAATCATGCAGTTCTGATGCGATCCTTTTGAATAATTTCAGACTACTTTCATTTTCCAAGTAAGGCACAATGATGTTGATCTGGCTTTTATCCTCTATGATTGAGTAATTCTTCTCAGTTTGAAAATAGTTTTCCTCTTGAATTGCTTCGGTAAGCGCCGGCTTATCTTTTCTCGCCGCTTCTGATCGAAACAGTCTGCTGTAATAATGTTTCATATCTTCTAGTGAATCTGTAGATAAGGAACACCTTTTTTTTCGTTTTTTCAAAGCCATAAATTTTGTCATTTCACTGGCCGACAAATAATCAGATCCTGGGAAATCATATTTGCTATGATCTTTATGCCAGAAGACAAGCATATATCCTTTACCCTCCCCATTCCTGTTGATTCTCCCCGCAGACTGTGCGACAGATGAAAAGGGTGCATACTCCCTGGCACCACAGGGGAAACTTACATCCACACCAGCTTCTATGCTCTGTGTACTTGCCAGCATACATGCCTTACCTTCTTTCAATCTTTGTTTCACCCATGTAGTAATATCCCGCTTATGATCTGCACAGAGGGCCGATGTCAAAAGTCGACAATCTTCCTCTTCATATCTGTCAATCAACTCCTGATACATCTCACGTGCCTTTTTCGTAGTGTTGAAAATAAATACCGCCTGAATTTTATCTGCGAACAAGTCTGCTAGGGATTCCGCATTATACTCCTTGTCCTCGGAAGCAAATTCAACTTCTGTGTTCTTAGCCAGATGATACTTCTCATATAGATCCCTTATATCTCTAATGATCTCCTCGGGACGCCAGGTAATTCCTTTTCGATCCTCATAGGATGGGAGAGTCGCCGTCGAAAACAAAACATCCGTATGATATTTCTCTGTAAGTTGTTGAAGGGCATATATGGTACAGTTAAGAACAGAAGCCGGAAGCGACTGACACTCATCAAATACAATCACAGAATCTGCAATCTGATGGAGTCTCCGGAGTTCCGTACTTTTTGAAGCAAACAATGTAGAAAAGAATTTTACCGTTGTAGTGACAATGATCGGTGAAGCCCATCGATCAGAAAATTCCCTTGTTCTATCCGAATATTCTGTTTGGCTGTCATCTTCCAACACATATTCCGGTCCAAAAATCTTCTTATACTCATCTGCGTTCTGAGTGATAATCGATAGAAACGGAAGCACAATAAAGATCCGTTTATGGTGCTCTATCTTTGCTTTCTCAAGTGCATATTTCATAATTGCCAGTGTTTTTGCCGTACCGGTCGGTGCGGTCATCGTGCGAAATCCGCAACCCGGGTTTCTACCCGCATCAGCAGCATCGCGGTATACGATTTGGCGCAAGCAATTCATAGGAGTCGTTTGGTCTGTATTTTGAATAATCCTGTCCCTATACGACTCAAGCTGCTTTAGCATCTTTTCTATTTGCATTTCTGTTAGCGGTGGCAACTCAGATTTTTTGAAATATTCTGGATCGTCCCAAGATGCTGCAGATGAATAATCCGCATCTACTAGACAGGAGAGCAACATTCGAGCGAAAAGCATCCGGGAACCAGCCGCATCACCCACTAAGTCACACATTTTTTTTACCAGAGAGTTCTCGATTTCTTTTATGTGTGGCCTTTCATACTCTACAATATCATCGTATTCCCTTCGAGAAGATAACGCGTTTTCCTTCGGTGCATCTCCGTAATCATTCCTGACCTCCATCGTCTCCGGAGAATTATAATCGGTCGGAATCTCATAATCATAATGTTTACAACGAAGTCCTGAATGGTGAGCTGCGCACACTCCTGCAATTATTTCTCTTGTAGCAGACGGTATCGCCTCAAAATTGTTAAAAATTAAAATTCCAGCTATAATTGCATGGTCTACCCTAGTTCTTGTACCAGACAATACCTCCTGGAACTTCTTAGTGTGCTTTCCGCAGTCATGCAGATTGCCACACAATTCTCCAATCTCTGCACACTTAAATAACTCTGCAAATTCGGCAGCCTTTTTTGCGACAAGATCCGTATGATGTTCAAGAGGCTCTAGATTTCCATTTTTAGCCTTACGAGCATAATACTCCATACTCACACACCTCATAAGATAAATGCATCACTCGAAAACATTTCCGTTTTTGCCCTCTTTCCGATTGTTATTGGATTGTTTGCACTAGAGCTATCTGACAAACGATATATCCTGACAGAATCATGATTTTTATCTATAGATTTTTTTAAATCATCCAGTAATTTTGTTAATTCTGATCCGTCCAGAACACCTTCGAATACTGAATCCTGAACTCTGCTACAATACTTCTCGCAGATTTTTGCCGTTTTGGCTAGGCGACTTGTACCTGATTCAGACACGGCAATATCATATACTACAAGCAATCTCATATCGTTTTTCTCAGTTTCAAGGATGATGGGTGCAGACACTTTCTAAAGATGTCTTTTTTCGCTTCTTATTATACCATCTCAGATATTCATCCAGAATACCATCTTGATATTCATCTAGGACCGAGATGAAAATGGCGTATAATAATAACTGCCTTTCAGCGTTTCCATATTGACGCCGAGGGCTTTTCTAGGATACCGACGGTTTCTTTAAGTATGAACAATCGAGTAGGAGGCGGTGATTCTCAGAATGAATATGAGCAGGGGGGTCTCTTTGGGTTCAGATCGGATGCATATATGGCATTAGCTTTTATGATCAATCAAGGAGATTGCCTTGTGGGAGGAACTTGCACATTCTACCAGAGAAAGCCGCTATGGACTTTTCTATCCATTCTCGATACAAGGGAGCGGGAATGGAATCAACGGACAGTGCGCTGGACGCAGAGCGCCCGGAAGCTATTTAAGGGTCCAACTTCATTTTACAATCGGCCATCCGAAATTAATGAATTAAATGGACAAAAATGCGGAATCTGCAAGAATATCACGTGAGGTATTGACCATCAGAAAGATGCACGTTATAATCCAAATGGACAAAAATGCGGAATCCGCATATTTGTATCATTAATAGACAAGGACGATAAAAATGGAAATTCGTAGGGATACCTATCTGAACAAGCTGATTTCCAAGCGTCATAATGGGTTGATCAAGGTCATTACCGGGGTTCGCAGATGCGGAAAATCGTATCTGCTTTTTGAGCTATTCAGGGAATATCTCAGGAAGAGCCAGGTTCCGGACGATCATATTATAGAGATGGCTTTTGATGCCTATGAGAATAAAAAGTATCGGGATCCGGATATATTCTTTCCCTATCTAACCGAACGGATCAACGACCAGGATCAACACTATGTGCTGTTGGACGAGGTGCAGCTTCTCGGAGATTTTGCGTCCATTCTGAACAGTCTGGTGCGAAGGAAGAACGTTGAAGTCTATGTAACAGGCAGCAATGCAAAATTCCTTTCCAAAGATATTATTACAGAGTTTCGCGGGCGGGGTGATGAAGTCCATATGTATCCGCTGACATTTGCGGAATTTATGTCTGTTTATGAGGGGGAAAAGGCAGATGGATGGCGAGATTATGTGCTTTACGGCGGGATCCCACTGGTACTTACATTTACCACGACGGATCAGAAGGGCGATTTCCTGAAATCCTTGTTCGAGGAAACGTATATCTCCGATATTATCGGAAGAAATCATGTCAGAAATAAAGCTGAGCTGGAAGAGTTGCTGAATATTCTGTCTTCCTCCATAGGCTCCCTGACCAATCCAAGCAAGCTGTCTGCGACTTTTAAAAGCGTAAAACATATGACCATCAGCAAGATGACGATCAAGCGCTATATCGATTATCTTGAAGATGCTTTCCTGATTGACAGTGCGATTCGATACGATATAAAAGGTAAGAAATATATCGATACACCATCCAAGTATTATTTCACGGATCTGGGTCTTCGAAATGCCAGATTAAATTTCCGACAGGTCGAAGAAACGCACGCGATGGAAAATATCATTTTCAATGAACTGAAAGTCAGAGGATATAACGTCGATGTAGGCGTCGTTGTGATGAATGAAATAGATCAAGCAGGTAAAAAGATAAGAAAACAACTGGAGATCGATTTTGTTTGCAATAAAGGTTCCAAACGTTACTATATTCAGTCGGCATTTGCCATGCAGGATGAAAAGAAAATGCAGCAGGAACAAAGGCCTCTGATCAATACTGGCGATGGGTTCAAGAAAATAATAATCACGAAAGACGCCATTGCACCGCTTTATAATGAAGAAGGTGTGTTGGTGATGAGTGTTTTTGACTTCCTGTTAAATCCTGACAGTATGGATTTGTAACCAGGTGCCACATAAAGCAAAAATGAAATCCATAAAAATACCCGGCAGGCATTCTGCCTGCCGGGCTCATATCATATTTATAGTTTTTTTGCCTTCAAATGCAGCTGTTTTTTAGTCGCAGATGGTCTTCTCGGTCTCCAGATCGAAGAAGTGAGCCTTCTCCATATCCAGAGCGAAGGTGGCTTCCTGTCCCTGGCGGATGCTGGTGTTGGGGTTGACGCGGGCGGTCATCTGAACGCCGCCGAAATCAAAGTAGAGGAAGACCTCAGCGCCAAGAAGCTCATATACACGGATGCTTGCCTTGATGACGTCGTTCTGGTTGACTCCCTCAGCGTAGTTGGCATCGTAGATGTCCTCGGGACGGATGCCCATCTTGACCTGCTTGCCGGCGTAAGCCTTCAGCTGCGCCTGCTTGTTCTCAGGGATGGTCAGCTCGTGATCACCGACAACGGTCTTGGCAACCAGCTTGCCGTCCTTGTCTTCCAGCTTGACATCCATGATGTTCATCTGGGGAGAACCGATGAAGGTTGCGACGAAGAGGTTGGCGGGATGATTGTAGAGGTTCTCGGGAGTATCTGTCTGCTGAACGACACCGGCGCTCATAACGACGATTCTGGTACCGAGGGTCATGGCCTCGGTCTGATCATGGGTTACATAGATGATGGTGGCACCCAGTCTCGCATGGAGCTTGGCGATCTCAATTCGCATCTGGACACGGAGCTTGGCGTCCAGGTTGGACAGGGGCTCATCCATGAGGAAGACCTTGGGGTTACGCACGATGGCACGTCCCATGGCGACACGCTGTCTCTGGCCGCCGGAGAGAGCGGCGGGCTTGCGCTCCAGGAGGGCTTCCAGGTCGAGAATCTTTGCGGCCTCACGGACCTTCTTGTCAATCTCGTCCTTGGGAACCTTGCGGAGCTTGAGACCGAAAGCCATATTGTCATATACGGTCATATGGGGATAGAGGGCGTAGTTCTGAAAGACCATGGCGATATCACGGTCCTTGGGCTCGACGTCATTCATGCGCTTGCCGTCGATCATGAGGTCTCCGGAGGAAATCTCCTCCAGACCTGCAACCATGCGGAGGGTCGTTGACTTACCGCATCCGGAGGGACCGACGAAGATAATGAACTCCTTGTCCTGAATCTCAAGGTTGAAGTCTTTAACGGCCTGGAACCCGTTGGGGTAGACCTTGCAGACATTTTTCAGTGTTACTTCTGACATAGTGTTCTCCTTCTCTATGTGAGCGGACTCTGCCCGCCCGATTTTTATATCTGTCTTCTATTATAGGAAATGTCCTCCCGGCCTCCTATGGGCAGACCGTCGAAAATGGGGGGAGGATTTCGGCAGCTTGCCCAAGGAGGATTTTGCGGAGTCATCGAAGGCATGCATAAATCGGCAGATATAGCCATGATCTGGGGCAAATGTTATACTGTGATTGGCTTTCTGTTTCCGCCATAGGTTTGATCGAGCACCAATAGAGGGGGCAGAACCGGATAAAAGGAGATTAGGCAGTGAACACTTTGATTTACAGGGGCAAGCTGGACCACTATCTGAAGGCCCCGCTCTATGTCATCGTCCTCTTTGTGCTCGGTGACATCGCCCTCTTCTTTCTCAACATCAAGCTGGCTCTTCTGGCGGTACCCTGTATTCTGGTCTATGCCCTGGTGATCTGGGCCTTTTACCGCTGGAACAGAGAACAGCTCAACCGGGAGATCATCAATTTCGCCACCCGTTACGGGACGGTGCAGAAGGAACTGTTGGGCAAGCTGGAAATCCCCTATGCCCTCCTTGACACCAACGGACGATTCCTCTGGCGCAACGAGGCCTTTTTTCAGCTGGCCGGGGAGGACTCTGATTTTCAGAAATCAGTCACCTCTCTCTTTGGAGAGATCAACAAGGACCGGATCGCGGCGATCGGCGAAGACCCTCTGGTCTTTGGCTTAAAGAGCGATCATCATACCTACCGCGCCACCCTGCAGCAGCTGACGATCGATAACTTCAGGGAGAAGAAGGAGGTGACCGACTCCCTCAACCTCAGCATGGACAGGGTCATCGCCTTCATGCTCTTCGACGAGACCAGGCTGGTTGCCCTGCGTCAGAAGAACATCGATCAGGAGCTTGTGGTTGCCCAGGTCAGCATCGACAACTATGAGGAGACCATCGATTCCGTCGAGGCAGTGCGCCGGGCCCTTCTGGTCGCCCTGATTGACCGCAAGGTCAACAAGTATTTTCAGAGCTCTGACGCTATTGTCCGCAAAAATGACCGGGACAAGTACATCGTTCTCTTCCAGCGCAAATATCTGGCCAAAATGGAAGAAGACCGTTTTTCGATTCTGGAGGAGATCAAAAATACCAAGGCCGGTAATGACAACGAGATCACCCTCTCGATCGGTATCGGCCTGGGCGGCAGGAGCTACACGCAGAACACAGAGTATGCCAGAGCCGCCATGGATCTGGCCCTGGGCCGCGGGGGCTCGCAGGCCGCCATTAAATCCGGAGATGAGACCCGTTATTATGGGATCCGCGGCAGGGAAGTAGAGAAGAATACCCGAGTCAAGGCCCGGGTCAAGGCGCAGGCTCTGCGAGAGATTATGACCTCCCGCGATACCATTCTTGTGATGGGCCACAAGATCACAGATATCGACGCCTTCGGAGCGGCGGTCGGCGTCTACGTGGCCGCCAGAGAGCTGGGAAAAGAGGCCAGAATCGTCGTCGATACGGTGACCTCTTCTCTCCGCCCCTTAGTCTCCCTCTTTACAGGGGACCGGGGTTATCCGGAGCACATGATCATCAGCCCGGAGGAGGCTCTGCAGATCGTCGATAAACACACGCTGGTTGTGGTCGTGGACACCAACCGGCCGAACTACACCGTTGCGCCGGACCTGCTCAACCGAACCCGCCATATCGTGGTCTTCGATCATCACCGCCAGGGAGAAGAGGTCGTTCAGAATCCGGTCTTGAGCTACATTGAGCCCTATGCCTCCTCCGCCTGTGAGATGATTGCCGAGGTCCTGCAGTACTTTTCTGAGAAGGTGCAGCTGCGGCCCACAGAGGCGGATTGTATTTACGCGGGCATTTTGATCGATACGGATAACTTCGCGGCCAAGGTGGGGGTTCGAACCTTTGAGGCGGCGGCCTATCTTCGGAGAAATGGCGCCGACGTGATCCGGGTGCGCAAGATGCTTCGCGAGGACATGGCGACCTATAAGGCCAGGGCCCAGGTGGTCCGTGACGCCGAGGTCTATCATGACCACTATGCCGTGGCAATCTGTGAGACGACGGATGTGGAGTCCCCGACGATTGTGGGGGCGCAGGCGGCCAATGAGCTTCTAAACATTGTCGGAATCAAGGCCTCCTTTGTCATTACCGATTACAGAGGCAAGGTTTATATATCCGCCAGATCCATCGATGAGGTGGATGTGCAGAAATTAATGGAGCAGCTGGGCGGCGGAGGCCATCTCAACATTGCGGGAGCTCAGATCCCGGGAGATGATATTGATGAAGTCAAGCAAAAGCTGATCGAGCTGATTGACGAGCATGTAGATAAAGGAGATTTGTGATGAAGGTAGTATTATTGCAGGATGTGGCCGGGCACGGAAAGAAGGGCGACGTCGTCAATGTCAGTGACGGATATGCCAGGAACGTGCTCATCGCCAAGAAGTGGGGTCTGGAAGCCACTCCGAAGAACTTGAACGACCTGAAGCTTCGGACCAAAAATGAGGCTAAACTGGCGGCAGAGCATCTGGCCGCCGCCCGGGAGATGGCGGAGGCTATGAAGAGCTGGAAGGTGGAGACCGCGATTAAGACCGGGGAAAACGGCAAGGTCTTCGGCTCTGTCTCCTCCAGGGAGATCGCTGACGAAGTTAAGAAACAGTACGATCAGGACCTCGACAAAAAGAAAATTATCCTGGAGGAGCCCATCCGTTCTCTCGGGATGCATGAGATCAAGGTCAAGCTGCATCCCCAGGTGACGGCGACTCTGCGCGTGCACGTCGGAGAAGCATAAGCTATGGATGAGACACTGACGAAACGGATCATGCCCAACTCTTTGGAGGCGGAGCAGTCTGTCATTGGCTCCATGATTATGGACAGAGAGGCCATTGCCTCTGCCCTGGGGATTCTGACTCCGGAGGATTTCTATCATGAGCAGTACGGGGTTCTCTTCGAGTGCATTGCGGAGCTCTACAATGCGGGGCAGCCGGTCGATGTCGTCACCCTCCAGGACAAGCTCAGACAAAAGGAAGTGCCCCCGGAGCTGTCAAGTCTGGACTATGTGGCGGATCTGGTGGCAGCGGTCCCGGTCTCTGTCAATGTGGCGTCTTACGCCAGGATTGTCAAGGACAAGGCCATGCTGCGCAATATCATTCGGGTGAATCAGGATATCGCGAACGCCTGCTACGAGGGCAAAGAAGAGGCGGCGGTCATTATGGACCGCACAGAGAGGGATATTTTTCACCTGCTGCAGAATCGGGGCGGCACAGACTATGTCCCCATCGACCAGGTAGTCCTGCGCGCTCTTGACAGGATTGAAGCGGCTGCCAGGCAGAAGGGGACGGTCACGGGAATCCCGACCGGCTTTTATGATCTGGATTACAAGACGGCCGGCCTGCAGCCCTCGGACCTGATCCTGATCGCGGCCCGGCCCTCGATGGGCAAGACGGCATTTGCCCTGAACCTGGCCCAGCACATTTGTTTTCATGAGGGCAAGGCGGCGGCGGTCTTCTCCCTGGAGATGAGCAAGGAGCAGCTGGTCAACCGTCTCTTTTCCCTGGAGTCCAGGGTAGACGCGCAGAAGCTTCGCACCGGAAGCCTCCAGGACTTCGAGTGGGAGCAGCTGATCGAGGGGGCCGGCGTGGTCGGCAACTCCAGGATGATCATTGACGATACGCCCGGGATTACGGTCTCAGAGCTTCGCTCCAAGTGCCGCAAGTTAAAGCTGGAGAAGGGACTGGATGTCATTATTATCGACTACCTGCAGCTGATGAGCGGCTCTTCGGGCAGCCGATCTGAGTCCAGGCAGCAGGAGATCTCCGAGATATCCCGCTCGCTCAAGGCAGTGGCCCGCGAGCTGAATGTTCCGGTCATTGCGCTCTCCCAGCTCTCGCGGGCGGTGGAGCAGAGGCCGGACCACCGGCCCATGCTGTCGGATCTGCGAGAGTCCGGGGCGATTGAGCAGGACGCGGATGTCGTCATGTTCCTCTATCGCGATGATTACTACCATCGGGATACGGAGCTCAAGGGGATCTCAGAGGTTATCATTGCCAAGCAGAGAAACGGCCCGATCGGGACGGTCGAGCTGGTCTGGCTGCCTGAGTATACGAAATTTGCCAACAAGGAGCACGACAGGAGCTCATCTACGTGAAGGGGAGATAAAACAAAAGCTACTCCATTGTCGTGAAAAAGGATCCGGCCTCGTGTGACTGTCTCTTTTCGTCACACGAGGCCGGATTTCTATTATATATCGCTTGCGATGCTGTGCCTGTATCATGCTGTACTTGCACGATGTTGTACCTGCCCTATTCGTACTTGTACTATGCAGCATCTGTACCAGCTGTACTTGTACTTCGCCTGTACTAATTGTACCTGTACTTATGTTGCGCCACTACTAGCCATACTTGTATATATGTGCGCTTGCACTATGTTGAGCCTGTGCGATGTCGTACATGTACCAGGCAGCGCATGTATTATGTTGTACCTGCTCTATGCTGCGCCTGTTCTATGTTATATCTCGTGTATCGACTCAGGCCTGGGCGGGCTGGGAAGCAGCCTTGGCGGACAGATAGGAATTGATTTCATCGACCAGGTCGTCGGCGTCATAGCCGTGAACCATAGCGGCCTCCGCGATGGTCTCCATCTGGGAAGAGGGGCAGCCCAGGCAGTGCATGCCGATGCTCATCAGAATGGGAGCCAGCTCGGTATCGATCTGCAAGAGCTCTCCGATCATGGTGTCCTTGTTTACGACGGGTGCATTGTTCTCTGCCATTGTTCTACCTCCTGGAAATACTGTACATGTACGGCTGAAGCGACAGCCAGACTGTTCTGAATCATAACACCTGTCCTCTGTCAGGACAAGCTATGAGACTATCTTACATGATTTTACCAGCAAAATCGTTGTAGATACAACAAAAAGAGACGGAAAAGTGATACGGGTGAATTGCAATCTGAATCAGGCTTTTGTCAATCAGAGACAAGCCATTATGCTTTCTTTCGCTGCACCGGAAAGGATTTTTGCAACTTTTAGCACTTTTCATTTCCAACATATTGTCTACGCCGGAGAAGATGACAGCCTCATAACCAATCCACACATCATTTCCAATTCCGATATGGCGGTGCACCTTCTCGCTCGTTTCATTGAAATGTTGTCTGGTTTATTTGCTAACTTTTCAATGACTCTGTTGACTCCGTTAATTTTGTTCTCGCCTTGGAGTATAATATTCATTGAATGGAAAATATTATTTTCAATGAGTTGATAATCCGTGAATGCTCCGTTGACATCGGTATCGTCTACGGCAATGAGAAAAACGCCAACGGAAGGGTCAAGCCGGTTGCACGAGAAATCGACTTTATTGCAACTTCCGGTGGTAAAAAGACCTACATTCAGTCCGCCTACGCTTTGGGAACAGAAGAAAAAGCAGTCATCGAGAACAAGCCGTTTTCCTTGACCGGTGATTCCTTCCCGAAAATTATTGTCCGCCATGACATCCGCAAGCGTTGGTATGATGATAAGGGCATCCTCAATATCAGCGTCATTGACTTTCTGCTGGACGACTCGCTTGTATAGCTTGCGCTCTATGGAAACAGATGGCCTTGTGGTGCGAACGGTTTACGCCGAGGAGCGCGCGTTCCAAACCATGCAGGGTGAAATTGCTGTGGATTGGAAGCGGGGGCTGCCATTTTATCAGTGTGTGCCCTTATGTATGCTGGTCCAATTGTTCCAGAGTAATGCCTTTTATATCATGTAATCGAAAGAAGAGGCACCATTCGCTCCTGTCAATGACACGGAATGTTGTTCCGTCCGGCGCGGTATAATAGCCCACACTCCCCATGCGGTCTGTCTCTCTGTAGCCGCGCTTTAAAAGCTCATCACCAGTCCAGTCATGATCCGTCAAAAATAGCATTCCCTGATCATGTTCTTCAAGTGCGACCATCTTATGGAATAAATTGACCTCCAGCACCTGCCAAGGGGTGACTTTCCCCTTTCCATATTGGTGAATACAGATCATCATGTCAATTATTACGATCACGATAAGTGCGAGCAAGATTCCCAAAAGCCATTTTAATCGTTTCTTCACAAACCACTTCCTCCGTAAAAGCCATACAAAGAGAGACAACAAAAAATAGTCGTAGCGTCTGAGAATAGAGTATAAATTTATTGTATCCTCATAAATACAGAAAAGTCCACTTTTTAAAAACAGGATATATCAGTCTGGCATAGGTGATATGACAATTAAAGAGGGTTAGGTAGAGCCTCGGGAGATTAGGAGATTCCCAACATATCTACAATATACAGGGATTTTTGCTAGGGATAGCTAACAATTGTGTACACAAATTAGTACTTGTCAAGGACATTTTTCAACCATATAATGAGCATACCAACAGGATGGTAGATTTTAGATGTAAGAGCTTAGTTACAGGAGGTTTTCAAATGGCATACGTTATTTCTGATGATTGTATCAGCTGTGGATCCTGCGAGCCCGAGTGCCCTGTATCCGCAATCAGCGCCGGTGATTCCAAGTACGTCATAGATGAGGATGCTTGCATCTCTTGCGGTTCCTGCGCGGCAGTTTGCCCGGTAGGCGCGCCCGCTGAGGCTTAATTCCCTCATCCAACAGGAAAAGCAAAAAAGACCGCTTCCCCTCGGGGAGGCGGCCTTTTTTGCGCATGGGACAGAGCGATTGGGGAGTTATAGAGTTATAGGACAAAATAGTTGATAGAAGCCTCCTCAATCTCTTTATTTAGAGTTATAGGACAAAATGTGTTGATAGACCCCCCCTCAATCCCTTTATTTACAAGGGATTGAGGGGGTTCAATCTTTTTCTAGGGAACTTTGAGGGTTGACAAAACGTGCAGACGAAGACCTCTTCGATCTCCTGGGAAAAGGGACTTGAAGGGGGATGCGTATTTTAGCGTCCGGAGCGGAGAGATTGTAATTGGGACAGGGCGTTCTCCGCTAAAATGCATTCAAAGCGCTCAGCGATATAGGCCTCTCCGAATTTAGGGACGTCGAGCAGATTGCCGTATTCGCTTGTGATCGCCTGAACGAGGGAAAAGGTTTCCTGCTGGTCCGAAGGGGAGCTGAGCAGAAGGTAATAGATCCCGCTGTTGAGATCGCGGTAGAGAGAAGAGCTGACCTGATTTGGCTGGGGAATTTTCTGGGCCAGGGATAGAAGATCTTCCAGGCGGTCGATGGCGAAGAGGGCAGTCTTCTCATTTGGGACGCGGGGAGGAATCAGATGGCGGACGGCCTTCTGCGGGTCGGTATCCTGCCCGGCCTTGTGATCGGGGGAGAGGGAGGTCTTTTGATTTTGCTGATAGGCTTCGAGCTCCTGAGGGTTTAATTTGCTGACGATGAGGATGATTTCATCCGCGCTGAAAGGAACAGCCTCAATCATAATAGGGACATCATGGGCGACGAAGTTGAACTTGTACTCGGCCCAGAGCAGGAGCTCACGAAAGAGAGCCTTGGCCCGTTCGCTTCCGTAAGCGAATTCAGACAGTTTGATCCCTCTGCGCTCCAGGTCGGAGCGGGAAATATGGAAGCGAACCTGTCTGTCACTGAGCTTCTCGATCTTCATAAAACCTCCTGCCGTTAGTTCGTGCGATTTATTATAGTAAGAATTTTAAGAATTCGCAATGATGCAGGATTCCCGTCAAACGCTTAGCAGAATAGAGTTAATTTTGTCATGATAAGGAGAGATGCCTTTTGAGCGCTTGCCATAGCAGAGCGGAAATGCTATCTATAGGATAGAAAGAAGCCCAGGCGAGAAGAAGGACTTATCTTTCCCCTTCGGGGATAGGGAAGAGGGATTCCTCGGCCGACAGCAGAGCACACTGCTTTTTCCGGCATTTCCCGAATTATCAGCGAAGCCAAAATCATGGATGGCTGTCCTCTGACACAAGAAGGCGGGGGCAGTCGGTGAAAACAAGCCTTGATCCTTTTTCTCGCGCGTCTGATTCCTCTGCGCTCGATTTACGCATATACCACAGATTAAGAGCTGCGGAGGGAATCGCTCTCACACAGATCCATGCAGCGAACAAAGTGGACAGGCAGGTGAGAATCCGCGGTCAAGGGAGATCCGGGAGCGGACAGATGGGGCGTCAAGGCGCCGAAGGCAGTTCGGAGAGAGGGGGCTATCGGGGAAATAAAAGGGAAATATATTGTAGCTGTAAATGATACAGGTGCCCGGTGCATCATCTTGCGACACCTGTGACAAGGAGCCGGTGGCTACGGAGAGCCGATCGGCGCGAAAGAATACATATCTGTCACGAAAGGCATTCTGAGAGATACCCCGGATCATCTACGGGGTGTCTCTCTTATGATATAATGAATTCGGTTTGTTGTGTGATTTTCGGCTCTGAGGTGTGAGATGAAGAAGAAAAAGAAGAGAATACCCCTGGCGCTGATTTTACTGCTTGTGATTGTCCTGCTCGGGATCGTCATTTTCCTGGTCGTGCGCTATCGGCCGGGCAAAGAGCATTTGAGCCTGAATACCTTTTTTGGAGTGGACGGGGAGGAAGACGGCGCGGTGATTGCCAACGGCAATCTGATCAGTACAGACGACAAGGCACCTGCCGCCAAGTTGATCAATGGAACGACCTATGTCCGCTGGAGCCTGCTTCACGACCATCTTGACGACGGCTGGGTCTACGACGCAAGCGAGGGGATTCTCCGCTATGCCACGGATAAGAACCTGATCAGCGTTAATCTCTCTGACTCCAATTATATGGAAGATAAGAATTCCAAGAGCTGGTCCGCCCCCATCGTCATCGTCTCCGACAATAAGACCTATGTGGCCCTGGATTTTGTCAAGCAGTTCACGGACCTGACCTACACCGTCGCCAATCAGCCCAACCGGCTGGCGATCTGGACAGCCGGGACGGCAGTGAAGACCGGCAGCTTAAACGGGGCGGAGGGGATTCGTCGCAAGGCGGGAATTAAGAGTCAGATTCTGGAGGACGGAAAGAGCGGAGATTCCCTTACTATTGTGCAGGAGCTGGACGGCTGGTATCAGGTGGTCACTGCGGACAATGTCCTCGGCTGTGTCCGCAAGAGTAAGGTCAGCGGGGTCAAGGACTCCAAAATCGAGGCAAATCTGCCGGAGCGCCAGTACAGCCACAGGATTTTAGATCAGAAGATCCAGCTGGCCTGGCATCAGGTAACCTCGACTGCGGGCAATGCCAGCATGTCCAATCTCCTGGCCAATACCAGCGGAATCAATGTGATCTCCCCCACCTGGTTCTCCCTCAAGGACAATGGGGGCAACTTAAACGACTATGGCAGCAGCGACTATGTGACCAAGGCGCACAGCGAAAATGTCTCCGTCTGGGGTCTGGTCAGCAATCTGGCTTCCAATGGGGTCGACACCAAGACCGTCTTGAATACGACGTCCGCCAGGGACAATCTGGTCAACGGTCTGATCGCGGCCGCGATCCGCTACAATCTGGACGGGATCAATGTAGATATCGAGTCTCTGCCGACAGAGGCGGCGGATGGCTACATTCAATTCATCAGAGAGTTATCCCTCAAGGCACATGCCAATAATCTGGTTGTCTCCGTCGACAATTATACGCCGAGTGCCTCCAGTCTTCACTACAACCGGGCCGAGCAGGCAAACTACGCGGACTATAATGTGATTATGGCCTATGATGAGCACTGGGCCACGGACAAGACCGCGGGCAGCAATTCTTCGATCGACTATGTCAAAAAGGCAGTTTCCGCCACGTTAGAGACGACGCCCGCCCGGCAGGTGATCCTGGCTCTCCCGCTCTACACCAGGGCCTGGACGACGAAGAGCGACGGAAGCGTGTCCAGTCAGGCTGTCGCCATGAAGGACCAGGACGCCCTTTTGGCCCAGAATAAGGTTGTGGCCAGCTGGAATGAGGAGCTGGGGCAGAGCACAGCCTCCTGGAAGGACGCTGATGGCAACAAGGTGGAGATCTGGCTGGAGAACGCCGACTCGATCGCGAAGAAGATGGAGGTCTATCGGAACAATCAGCTGGGGGGCGTCGCCTTCTGGAAGCTGGGGATGGAGCCGTCTTCCATCTGGCAGACGGTCAGCGCCGGCAAATAGGATGTCGGGACGACGGAGGAAATAGGATGCCGGGGGAGACGGCAAATGAAGTGAATGAAAGCGAAGAGAGTGAGGATCCCGTTTGGAGACAAGACAGTTTCGGGCCATGCCCGGAGATGATTTGAAGGAGATTCTGAGAGAGCCGGGGGAGATTCTGCGCGAGGGAGGCCTGGTGGCCTTTCCCACAGAGACCGTATATGGCCTGGGAGGAGACGCGGAGAATGCCGAATCCTCCAGGAAGATCTATGCGGCCAAGGGGCGGCCCTCGGACAATCCTCTGATCGTGCATATCGCAGATTTCTCCCAGATGGAGACCATTGCCCAGGAGCTTCCCCCTCAAGCGAGGGTCCTGGCGGACGCTTTCTGGCCGGGTCCGCTGACCATGATTGTCAGAAAAAATGACCGGATCCCCCTGGAGACTACGGGCGGGCTTGACACCGTGGCGGTGCGCATGCCCTCTCACCCGGTCGCGCGCCAGCTGATTCTCTCCAGCGGCTGCATGATCGCGGCGCCGAGCGCGAACAGCTCCGGCCGTCCCTCGCCCACACGAGCGGAGCATGTGGCAGACGATCTGTCAGGCAAGATCGACGCGATCATCGACGGGGGCCCGGTGGAAATCGGCCTGGAGTCCACGATTGTGGACCTGTCTGAGGGGATCCCGACCGTGCTCCGTCCCGGCTATATCAACCTGCGGATGCTGGAGGAGGTTCTGGGACAGGATCATGTCCGAATGGATCCCGGACTGATGGAAGAGAATGTCAGCGCCAGGCCCAAAGCGCCCGGAATGCGCTATAAGCACTATGCGCCCAGAGGAGATCTGAAGATTGTTGAGGGGGCGGCTGACGATGTGGTTGAGACCATCAACCGCCTGAGTGCGGAGGCGATCGCGGCGGGGAGCAGGGTTGGCGTTATCGCGAGCACTGAGACCAGAAGCCGCTATCTCTATGGGGATATTGTTGAGATCGGACCGCGCAGCGACGAGGAGGAGATTGCCCGCCATCTCTTTGGAGTCCTCCGGCATTTTGATGACCAGGGCATAGAGATCATCTACTCGGAGGCCTTTGACACCCCACAGATGGGGACGGCCATTATGAACCGCCTGATCAAGGCGGCGGCCCACCAGCTGATTCTGGCGGCGAGGAGGGTGACGAGGGTGATCTTCGTCTCCGGCCGCGGCGTGTGCCGGGCTCCCATGGCGGCGGAGCTGCTGCGCAGGCAGGAGCTGACTCGGCCGATTGAGATTTTCGCCCGGGGGAGGGTGGCCCTCTTTCCGGAGCCGGTCAATCAGAAGGTCCAGGCAGTTCTGCAAGGCAAGGGAATCGAATTGGCGGACTATGAGTCCGAGCCCCTGAAGAATGAGGAGATCACAGATTCGACCCTAGTCTTTACCATGGACGCCGGGCAGAGAACGGAGATTATCAGGCGTTTCGCGAATGCCGATGAGGACAATACCTATGTCCTCTCCTCCTATGTGGGAGATGAATTGGATATCCTCAATCCCTATGGGGGGAACCTGCAGCAGTATGGCCTTTGCTTTGAAGTCCTGAATCAGACGATCGGGAAGCTGGCGGCCAAGCTCAATGAGCTGGCGGTAAGTCTGCCCGAGAGCAAAGAAGCATAGAAAGAAGAAGTATAAAATAAGAAAGAAGAGAGCGAGCAGGAGAGTGAGGCCGCGGTTCACGACGAGCGGATTTATGATGAGGGGATAGGGACACGCGGGAAACCCATGTATCATGGATCAAGCGGACGATCAGGTACAATGGGTCAGGCGGCTGATCGGATGTAATGGGTCAGGTGGACGATCGGATGCAATGGGTCAGGCGGCCGACGACAGAGGAAAGAATATGAGCAGTAAACGCGAGGATTACATCAGTTGGGATGAGTATTTTATGGGAGTGGCTGCCCTGGCCGGCATGCGGTCCAAGGACCCCAATACCCAGGTGGGGGCCTGCATTGTGAGCTCGCAGAATAAGATTCTCTCCATTGGCTATAACGGTCTTCCCATCGGCTGCTCCGATGACGAGTTTCCCTGGAACCGGGAGGGAAATCCCCTGGAGAACAAATATTTCTACACGACTCACAGCGAGCTCAATGCCATCTTAAATTACCGGGGAGGAAGCCTGGAGGGGACCAAGATGTATGTCACCCTCTTTCCCTGCAATGAGTGCGCCAAGGCCATTATCCAGGCGGGGATCAAGGAGATCATCTTCAAGACCGACAAGTACGCGGATACGCCGTCGGTCATTGCCTCCAAGCGCATGCTCAAGGCGGCGGGAATCAGCTGCAGGCGCTATCTGCCCTCGGGCAGGAGGGTTGAGATTGACCTCTGAGTTTTTTGGAAAATCGCAGGCTTCAGGGAAAATAATGTGTGAGGACCAGATATCCGAACAGAAGATTAGCCAGCTGTCGGGGAAGATACCTGAACAGAGACCCGAGCAGAATATATTGAGTCGGACTCCTATTGTGTGGATGGGAGCCCTGATTTCCTGCGCCCTGTGGGGAGGGGCTTTTCCCGCCATTAAAATCGGCTATGGACTCTATGGAATCGAGGCGTCGGCGACAGGAGACCAGATCTTGTTCGCGGGCTTTCGCTTTATTCTGGCGGGAATTTTTGCCATTGCGATCGGGAGCCTGCTCTACCGGAGGCTGCTCTTTCCCGGAAGAGGAATGTGGGGCAAGATCCTCAAGCTCTGTCTTTTGCAGACGGTGGGACAGTATTTTTTCTTCTACCTGGGGCTGGCGCACAGCAGCGGGGTCTCGGCCTCTATCATTCAGGCGAGTAGTGTTTTTGTCGCCCTTTTTGTGGCAAGCGCCCTCTTTCACCAGGAGCGAATGACCCGGCGCAAGCTGCTTGGCAGCGCTCTCGGCTTCTCCGGAGTTCTTCTGCTGAATCTGGCCGGACTGCTGATTGCTCTGCTGGGAGGAGGGGGCGCACAGGCAGTGGTCGGCTCGGGATCTTCCCTGCCGGGCCAGCTCGCCGTATTCGCGTCGACGGTCATGTACGCTTTCTCATCTGTTTTTCTCAAGGAGTATTCCAGGGAGGAACTGCCCTTTACACTAAGCGGCTATCAGTTTTTTCTGGGCGGAATCCTGCTCTGCCTGGCGGGGCGCCTGATGGGAGGCAGCCCGACAGTTCTCCTGGGACAGATGGAGGGGGCAGGACTGGGGATTCTCCTGCTCCTGGCGGGCATCTCCGCGGTGGCTTATTCGCTCTGGGGTCAGCTGCTCAAGTACAATCCCGTCTCCAAAGTGGCGGTCTTCGGTTTTATGACGCCTGTCTTTGGCGTGATCTTCTCCACGATTTTTCTCCAGGAGAAGCAGGGGGCGGGTTGGCCTGTCATTCTGCTCTCTTTAATCCTGGTCTGCGCAGGGACAATCCTGGCCCAGAGCAAGGTTTGAAATCAAGAGGATCTTTGCGATATGATTGCATCAATTAGACGAGAACATAGACAGTAGACAGGCTTTTGCAAAAGAAGGGCTGAACTGAGGTGAGGGATGCGGAAAATCAATTCACTGAGTGATATCCGGGAGATGCGTCTCTTGAAGAGAGGGAAAAAGCGTCTGATCAAGCTGGTTTACGGCAGAACCTTCATTATGTCTGCGCTGATCATCCTGCAGATCCTCTTTGTGGTTGCCCTTGTGGACACCTTAAATCGCTACGGCCCTTATATGTATATGTTCTCCATGGCCGTCACCGTCATATCGGTTCTGCATATTTTCAACAGCGACAGCGATCCGAGCGTCAAGCTCTCCTGGCTGCTTTTTGTCGCGGTCGGAAGCCCCTTCGGGGCTCTCTTCTATGTATATGTGAGAAGTGATGTCGGCCACCGGAGACTGAAGAAGCAAATTTCCAGGATTTTGAAATACACGAGTCAGGCACAGCCTGACATGCCCCTGACCATGAAGGCGATTGAAGACTGCCGGCCCGAGAGATCGGCCTTTGCCCATTATATGAACGACACCTGCGGCTATCATCCCTATCCGGTCACGAACCTCAAGTACTATCCTCTGGGCGATGACTTCCTCCCGGATTTCCTGGAGGACCTGTCCTCTGCCAGGCATTTTATCTTCCTGGAGTATTTCATTGTCTCTGAGGGGCAGATGTGGGGCAAGATCCTCTACATTCTCTCGCAAAAGGTCAAGGAGGGGGTGGAGGTCCGTCTCATGTATGACGGGACCAATGAATTCACCAACCTTCCCCATAATTATCCGGCCATGCTGGAGAAGCTTGGCATCGCCTGCCGCATCTTTGATCCGGTGAGGCCCTTCGTCTCTACGGAGTACAATTACCGTGACCATCGCAAGATCGCGGTGATCGACGGGAAAACGGCCTATACGGGAGGGCTCAATCTGGCGGATGAGTATATCAACGCGACCCACCCCTACGGGCACTGGAAGGATGTGGCTATTCGCAGCTATGGGGACGGGGTCGCCACCTTTACCCGCCTCTTTCTGGAGTCCTGGAATTATCAGGCGAATAAGCCTATGCCGGAGGAGAACCGCTATATCGAGGCCTCAGCCCTCTACGGCCTTCTGAGGACCGAGGGAGGACAGCGGGTCGAGGAGGCCCGGGAGCTACTTCAGGCGAACCGGACAGACCGGGCGGATCGGGGAGATCAGGCAGACCTGGGAAATCAGGGGCACTGGGCAGACCAGGGAAATATGGCGAACCAGGCCGACCGGGTGAACCAGGGAAATCGGGCAAATCAGGCAGACCGAGCAGATCAGGGAGATCAGACAGACCAGGCTGACCGGAGAGATCAGGCGGATCAGGCAGACCTGGCGGTCCAGGGAGATCAGGAGAATCAGGCCGACCAGGTAAACCAGGTCAGGACAGCGGTAGATCGGATTGTTGAGGATGGTTTTGTCATCCCCTACGCGGATAACCCTCTGGACGGAGAGCGGATGGGAGAACAGGTCTACCTGGATATTCTTCAGACCGCCTCTGACTATGTCTATATCATGACCCCCTATCTGATTCTGGACGAAACGATGGTCAATGCCCTGACTTACGCGGCCAAGCGCGGGATCGACGTCAGGATTATTCTGCCCCATATTCCGGACAAGCGCTACGCCTTTGCTCTGGCCAAGACCCATTATCGGGAGCTTCTTGAAGCCGGCGTCAAAATTTATGAGTATACGCCGGGATTTGTACACGCCAAGGTCTTCGTCAGCGATGGCAGAAGGGCGACGGTCGGGTCCATTAATCTGGATTACCGGTCCCTTTATCACCACTTTGAGGTGGGACTCTATGTGGATGGAAACCGGGTGATCGGGGATATTCTTGAGGATTTTCAAAAGACCCTGGACAAATGTCAGCAGATATCCCTGGAGGATACCCGGGCCGGAGGCTTCCGCAACCGCTTTGACCGGGCCCTGGGGGCGGTGTTCAAGCTGCTTGCCCCTATGCTCTAGGGTCGGTTTACAAATCGGCTGGGATGGACCAAAATAAGGTTTAGGTAACTTCCAAAAGGAGGGACGAATATGGGCGTGTTAGAAGAGATTGAGACCAATATATCCAAGGCGATTGACTCTGCGACGGACAACGCGGATGCGGCCATTGAAGTGGCCAAGAAGGCGGCCACCGGGGCGATTCATGTCACGGACGGAGCAGTCAGCAAGGCGGGAGAGATCGCCAAAAAGTACAAGCTGGATGAGGCGGCGGCGTCTGCGGCCAAATCCGTGGGACAGATGGTGGAAGAGGTATCAAAGAAGTATCCTCTGGCAGGCAGAGCCGTGGAGCTCGGAAGGAGCGCCATGGATGTCGCCGGTGAGGTGAGCAGCGACATCATGGAGAGCGGCTTCAACAAGTCCGATCTGGAGCGCGACCGTTTTATGCTTCGCGGCAAGCTGGCGGAACAGGGCTACGATTGCTGGCGGCAGTTCTTTACCGGGCACAATGCGGCTACCGGTGAGGAAAAGAGCTTTTTCCTCTGCTTCTTCGCGATCAATCCGGCTCTTGGAACAGATTCCGCCATTCTGGGACAGAGCGAAGAGACGCAGAGCAAGGGGATTAAGCCCTCCTATCTCATGGTCAAGGCCGGGGTTTGGGGAGAAGACCCGAGGCAATTGAACCGCTTCTTCCCCTGGAAGGAAGTCAGCATGAATGAGGGGGCTCCCTTCTCAATCAGCGCGGACAACTGTTTCCTCAGCGAGACCAGAAGTCTGGGGAGGGTCTGTCTGCGGCCGGAGGAGGTCAAGGCACACCCGGAGTGGATGAGCGACGCCGGTGATTTGATCTGGGATCTGCACATCGACAAGAAGATCGCCTTTAATATCGGTTATGGCGCGGGGAAAGCCATGCGCGACCAGGAGGCTCTGCAGATGCTCTGGCACGCGGAGGGGATGAAGACTGCCTATGAGGGACGAGTCGTCTATAACGGGCAGGTTTACATGGTTCGTCCGGAGACCTCGTTTGGCTACGCGGATAAAAATTGGGGCAGTGATTTTACCAGGCCGTGGATCTGGCTGGCCTCCAATGATCTGACTTCGAAGATCAGCGGGGACAAGCTGAGCAATTCCGCCTTCGCCATTGGAGGGGGCAAGCCCAAAATCGGCAATCTGGAAGTGGAAAATGGCCTGCTCGGTGCCATCTGGCATGAGGGAGAAGCCTATCAGTTCAACTTCTCTCATGTCTGGACTTTGACCAAGACCCGCTACAAGGTCAAGGTGGGGAAGGACTATATTCGCTGGCGCATGATCCAGGAGACTCCCCTGTCCAAGATGTACACGGATATTCAATGCCCCAGGAAGGATATGGCCCAGCTCAGCTATGAGACCCCGGACGGTCAGATCCGTCATGACAAATTCTGGTGCGGAGGTACGGGGACGGGCAGCATAAAGCTCTACCGCAAGTCCCTCAAGAAGGATTGGAAGTGGGAGCTGGTCGATGAGATTGAAGCGGCTCATGTGGGATGCGAATACGGAGATTAAGCTTGCGGAAGGCAAATGCTGTACTCTGACATATCTGTCGGCACAGGGGTATCCTTCGTGAGGTGAATGATGCGTTGCTTGCCCTGTAATTGCTTTATAAGAAACCTGGCATCGGGGACCTGCCTGCGCTGGTGAAACTTGCAATTTGGGCACGGAAAGGATAGGATGGAGGCATAGATAAGAATAAGTATTGTTATTGCAAGCGTCCGTGATCGGCGGATTTGAGGTGAAATATGGCACTGAGATATTCCAGGCAGCGTGAGCTTATCGCCAGAAATTTAAAAAACCGCAGCGATCATCCCTCCGCCGATATGGTGTACGCGTCCGTGCGCGAACAGATGCCCCACATTTCACTGGGAACGGTATATCGCAATTTGAAGGATATGACGGCCTGCGGGGAAGCAATCAGCTTCATGGTCGACGGCAAGGAGCATTTTGACGGCCGAAATACGCCTCATATCCACCTCTGCTGCAGCCGGTGCGGGAGCATTGTGGAACGCCTGGTGATCCCGGAGGAGCTTCAGCTTCTGGCAGGGGATTCCTTTAAGGTGGAGAACGTCGTTCTCCAGGGGATCTGCGAGTCCTGCCGCCAGAAAGAAGTGGAAGATCGCGAGAAGGTCGAGAACGCGGGGTGATGTTCCACTTCATGACAGAAGCGGAACGCCTTTTGTGAGTTTCTTTGGGAGCCCTCCGGGAATCATTTCCTGCGGGGGCTCCTTTTTTGTGCTATATTGATGCGGAGAACGCAGGCTCATTGGGGCACACAGATTCATCGGCTGAGAACGATAAGCGCGGCGGAAATGAGAGGTCAGATGCAGAATTATCGGCTGAAAATCGCATATGATGGAACCCGCTACGCAGGCTGGGAACACCAGCCGGGTCAGGAGACCATTCAGGGAAAGCTGGAGCAGGCCCTGGCTCGTATGTGCGGCCTCGCGATGGATGAGAGGGATTTCATGAGGCCGGACACCCCTGTCAAGCTGATTGGAGCCGGGCGGACAGATGCCGGAGTCCATGCCAGGGGGATGGTGGCTTCTATTGCGTTTGAAGCCCCTGCCTACCGGCCGGGTCCCTGGGAGCGCAGGGAGAGTAAAGGACGGGACAGAGGAAATCAGCCGGGGAATATGACCTGGCAGGCGGAGCCCAGCGCGCAGCTGACGCGAAGAAATCAGCCCAGAAGTATGACCTGTCAGGAAATGCAGGATTATCTCAATCACTACCTGCCGGACGATATCTCTGTGGTCGCGTTCAAGGAGGCGGCAGCCCGCTTTCACGCCAGATATAAGGCGGTCGGTAAGACCTATCAGTACACGGCCTTTGACGGCAGGGTCAAGCCGGTTTTCAACCGCAGGTACTACACGCCCCTGGAAGAGGAACTGGATGTCAGCGCCATGCAGGAGGCGGCGAACTGTTTGCTGGGCGAGCATGATTTCAGGTCCTTCTGCGGCAATCCCAAAATGAAGAAATCCACGGTCCGCAGGGTAGACCGGATTGAAATCCGCAGGAGCAAGGGATACGTTTACTTCAGTTTTCACGGGACCGGTTTTTTACAGAATATGGTTCGCATCCTGGTGGGAACGCTTATGGAGGTGGGATGGCATCGCATGAGACCACAGGATGTCGAGAAGATTCTCGAGGCCAGGGACCGCAAGGCTGCGGGACCGACCGCCCCGGCCAGAGGGCTGTGCCTGATCAGGGTAGATTACGATTGAGTCCGCAGCCCTTTGCGCGGGGATAGCGGGCGGCAGGGCAAGCCGCCTGATCAGAGCTGGTGAAAACTGACTCCACGGTCTTTGCACGGGGATAGTGAGACTGAGGAAGAGAAAAGAGGCGCAGAGAGGACCACAGGGGATGAGAGGTCAGGGATGATCAATTATTACAGGACAGACGAGGGAGTCATTCAGAAATTAAAGGATTATGACGAGGGAGCCTGGGTGCAGCTGACCAATCCCAGTCCGGAGGAGTGCGTTGAAATAGCCGACCGCTTTCAGATGGATGTGGCTGATGTTCGGGCGGCTCTGGATGATGAGGAGTCCTCCAGAATTAGTTTGGAGGAGGGATATACGCTTATTCTGGTGGATATCCCGACTGCGGAGATCCGCAATAATCGCAACTCTTATCAGACGATTCCCCTGGGGATCCTGCTGAGAGAGGATGTGGTTATCACGGTCTGCACGGAGGAGACAGCGGTTCTTCAGACATTTGTGGATCAGAGCATGAAGGAGTTCTCCACCAAGAAGCGGATGCGCTTTGTCTATCAGATTCTCTATAATTCCAATATTGTCTATCAGTCGCTTCTGCGCACCATTGACCGAAAGCGCAAAGAGATAGAGGAGAGGATCAATGGTTCGACGGGGGAATCTGACCTTTTTGATCTGCACGAGCTGGAGTCAAACCTAGTCTATTTCGCCACCTCACTCCGAGCCAATTCCATGGTTCTGGACCGGCTGACCCGTTACGGAAGGCTCCAGCAGTTCCCGGAAGACCGAGATCTGCTGGAGGATGTCATCATTGAGAACCGTCAGGCGATCGAGATGACGGGGATCTACCGGGATATTATCAACGGGACCAGAGAGCTTCTCTCCACGGTGATCAACAATCGCCTGAACGACGTCATGAAGATTCTGACCTCCGTCACCCTGATTCTGGCCATCCCAACGATCGTCTCCGGAATCTATGGCATGAACGTGGACGATCAGTGGATGCCTCTTGCCCATGTGCCTCACGGCTTTGGAATCATCATACTGATCACCCTGGTTATTTCTGTCCTGATTGCCTGGCTCCTGCATCGCAAGAAGATGCTGTAAAGCGACCGCTTGCGCCGCAAGGGAGAATCAGACCATTGGAGGAGACGGGAAGGCCGACCTCCTGAGCCTCAACCCTGCCGTCAAAGGAGGACAGAGCCGAAGAGAGCATATAGCTTAAAACCGCGGGCTGCAGGCCTGTCGTATAGGAATTAATCAAGAAGAAGAGCGGATCATCCTTTAAGATCCTGGCCGCAAGGCAGATCAGAGGATAGACCTGCTCTTCGATTTTCCAGATCTCCCCCTTGGGGCCTCTTCCATAAGAAGGAGGATCCATGATAATGGCATCATAGCGTCTGCCCCGGCGGATTTCCCGCTCGACGAACTTGCCGCAGTCATCTACCAGCCAGCGGATGGGGGCGTCGGCAAGACCGGAGGCGGCGGCATTCTCTCTGGCCCAGGTCACCATGCCCTTAGAGGCGTCTACATGGGTGACAGCTGCCCCGGCCCTGGCCGCGGCTAAAGTGGCGCCGCCGGTGTAAGCGAAGAGGTTGAGAACCTTGATCTGGGACTGGGGACTGGCGGCCTTGCGCTCGCGGATGAGCTCAGAGAACCAGTCCCAGTTGGCCGCCTGCTCCGGGAAGAGGCCGGTGTGTTTAAAGGAGAAGGGCTTGACGCGAAAGGTCAGCTGCCCGGCAGTGGGGAGCTCATAGGAGATCTGCCATTCCTGCGGCAGGTCAAAGAACTCCCATTCGCCGCCGCCCCGTCTGGAGCGGTGATAGTGGGCGTTGAGCCGGTTCCAGTGAGGATCCCTGCGGGCTGTGTCCCAGATAACCTGAGGGTCCGGGCGAAGCAGGGTGTAGCTGCCCCAGCGCTCCAGCTTCTCCCCCCCGGAGCAGTCGTATACTTCGTAGTCTTTCCAGCGATCTGCCAGCCACATAGGCATTTTCCTCCGTTGTTCTTTCCATTAAATATGAAATACGATTGCTGCCGCTCCGATATGATTGCGGCGGCGGGGGCAATCTGTTTGTCTGATAAGATCTCTGATCCAGTTCTTATTCCGGTTGCTGAGTCAGCCGAATGTATGCGCCCATACAAGACGGTAAGAGTATAGCATAGGGACACTAGATATAGGAAGAATGGCGAGGAGAGAGAGCAGATTTAGATGAGGTAAAAAATGTTTCCGAAAAAATACAAAAGATCTCCTTCTGTGCTTGTCAGGCCCTGAAAATTCGTGTATAGTAACTCTTGCTGTGACATTGATAGCGTTGAAGCGTGAGGTTGCTGCCCCTGTGGCAGGTTTTCCGTGGAGCGAATGTCAAGTTAGGAAACTGGCGACAAGTCACTGTATCACAAACAAAGGTCTGCCTTTGAGCAGATACCACGTGTGCTTTCGATAGGACACACACGGAAATGTGTACAGTCACCGCTTGTCGTACTGAGAAAGTGCGAAGGAGGCGACTTTTTTTATGGCAGCACAGGTAATGAGAATCACTTTAAAGGCGTATGATCATGAGCTGGTTGACGCATCGGCCAAGAAGATCATCGATACCGTAAAGAAGAATGGAGCGGAGGTGAGCGGCCCCGTACCTCTTCCGACCAAGAAGGAAGTAGTTACGATTCTGCGCGCCGTACACAAGTACAAGGATTCCAGAGAGCAGTTCGAGCAGAGAACGCACAAGAGGCTCATCGACATCCTGACCCCGACCCAGAAGACAGTAGATTCTCTGTCACGTCTTGAGATGCCGGCAGGCGTTTACATCGACATCAAGATGAAGAACAAGTAATGAGAACAGACGACTGTTCTAGGATGAATACGGCATTTGCCGTATTCCGCTGTAGATCACAGGAGGTTAATAATGAATAAAGCGATCTTAGCTACCAAAGTCGGAATGACCCAGATCTTCAATGAAGACGGCGTCCTGATTCCGGTCACTGTACTTCAGGCAGGTCCCTGCGCGGTTACGCAGGTTAAGACTCTGGAAAACGACGGCTATGAGGCCGTACAGGTTGGCTTTGTGGACAAGAAGGACAAGATCAACACCAAGGACGCGGCAGGCAGGAAAGAGGTGCATCACAGACATGGCGTGAACAAGCCCCTCAAGGGACATTTCGCCAAGGCCGGTGTCGAGGGCAAGAAATATGTCCGCGAGTTCCGCTTTGAGAATGCTTCCGAGTACAAGCTCGGCGACGAGATCAAGGCCGATATCTTCGCGGAGGGCGATAAGGTCGACGCGACCGCGATCTCCAAGGGAAAGGGCTTCCAGGGCGCCATCAAGAGACTGGGCCAGCACAGAGGCCCCATGGCTCACGGCTCCAAGTTCCACCGTCATCAGGGCTCTAACGGCGCCGCATCCGATCCCTCCAAGGTATTCAAAGGCAAGGGAATGCCCGGACACATGGGCAGCGTTAAGGTAACCATCCAGAACCTTGAGGTTGTCAAGGTTGACGCCGAGAACAACCTGCTCTTAATCAAGGGCGCTGTTCCGGGACCCAAGCGGTCCTTAGTGACGATTAAGGAAAGCGTCAAGGCTGGCAGGTAAGTAAGAGAGGAAAGGAGGAACTTTAACGATGGCTAAAGTATCCGTATTCAATATGGAGGGCAAGGAAGTCGAGCAGATGGAGCTTGCCGATTCCGTATTCGGTGTAGAAGTAAATGATCATTTGGTACACATGGCTGTTCTGCAGCAGCTGGCCAATAAGCGCCAGGGAACCCAGAAGGCCAAGACCCGCTCAGAGGTTCGCGGCGGAGGCCGCAAGCCCTGGAGACAGAAGGGGACCGGTCATGCGAGACAGGGATCAACCAGATCTCCCCAGTGGACCGGCGGCGGCGTCGTATTTGCCCCCACTCCCCGCGACTATTCCTTCAAGCTCAACAGGAAGGAGAAGAGGGCGGCTCTCTTGTCCGCGCTCAGCAGCCGCGTGCAGGAGAATAAGCTGATCGTTGTCGACCAGCTCGCCTTTGATGAGATCAAGACCAAGAAGTTCGCGGAGGTTCTCAGGAACCTGAAGGTAGAGAAGGCGCTGGTGGTTCTGGGCCAGGATGACGAGAAGGCAATCATCTCCGCCAGGAATATCCCTGACGTCAAGACGGCGCAGACCAACAGCATTAACGTTTATGACATCCTCAAGTACAACACCCTTGTTGTCACCAAGGAGGCTGTTAAGTCGATCGAGGAGGTATATGCATAATGGCTAACGTACAGTTCTACGACGTAATCCTCAAGCCTCTCGTAACGGAGAAGTCTATGAGCGGCATGGCAAATAAGGAGTACACCTTCCTTGTACATCCCGAGGCCAACAAGACCATGATCAAGGAAGCGGTTGAGAAGATGTTCGATGGCGTCAAGGTTGCCAGAGTCAACACCATCAACTGCGAGGGCAAGGCCAAGCGGCAGGGCAGAGGCCCTCTGGGCAAGACGGCCAGGACCAAGAAGGCCATTGTCAAGCTTACGGAGGACAGCAAGGATATCGAGGTATTCGCCGGCCTGTAAGACAGAAAGAGGGACCCTGTCCCGAGAGTATGTGCAGTGAAGCACGAGAATAAACACAGCAATGTGAAAGGAGTTTAACGTGGGAATTAAGGCATATAACCCATATACACCTTCCAGAAGAAACATGACCGGCTCTGATTTCGCCGAGATCACCAAGAGCACTCCGGAGAAGAGTCTGACGACCTCTCTGAAGAAGCATGCAGGAAGAAATAACCAGGGTAAGATCACCGTTCGCCACCAGGGCGGCGGAAACAGACGCAAGTACAGATTGATCGACTTCAAGAGACTCAAGGATGATGTGCCCGCGAAGGTGGTCGGCATCGAGTATGATCCCAACCGCACCGCGAACATTGCCCTGATTGTCTATGCAGACGGCCAGAAGGCATACATCCTGGCGCCTGCCGGTCTTACCGACGGCATGACGGTCATGAACGGCGAGAACGCAGAGATCCGTGTGGGCAACTGTCTCCCCATCGAGAAGATCCCTGTAGGTACCATGATTCACAATATTGAGCTCTATCCCGGCAAGGGCGGGCAGCTGGTTCGGTCTGCAGGCAATGCGGCGCAGCTGATGGCCAAGGAGAACGGCTACGCGACCCTTCGCCTCCCCTCCGGTGAAATGAGAATGGTTCGCCTGAACTGCAGAGCCAGCATCGGCGTCGTAGGCAATGGCGATCACTCCCTGATCAAGATTGGTAAGGCCGGCAGAAAGCGCCATATGGGTATCCGGCCGACCGTCCGCGGTTCTGTCATGAACCCCAACGACCATCCCCATGGAGGTGGTGAGGGTAAGGCTCCTGTTGGACGTCCGGCGCCTTCAACACCCTGGGGCAAGCCTGCTCTGGGTCTGAAGACCAGAAAGAAGAACGCAAAGTCTAACAAGCTTATCGTAAGAAGACGCGACGGTAAGGCAATCAAGTAAGGAGGATACAATGGCACGTTCATTAAAGAAGGGACCATTTGCTGACGAGAGCTTATTGAAGAAGGTTAACGCGATGAACGCTTCCGGCGACAAGACCGTAATCAAGACCTGGTCTCGTCGTTCCACAATCTTCCCGAGCTTCGTGGGACATACCTTTGCAGTCTATGACGGCCGCAAGCATGTTCCCGTCTATGTAACCGAGGATATGGTCGGACATAAGCTTGGTGAGTTCGTAGCCACCAGAACCTTCCGCGGCCACAAGGGCAACGAGAAGAAGACTGGTGTCAGATAAGCGTAATATTCGAAAGGAGGTTTCCGCACCATGGCAAGAGGACACAGATCCCAGATCAAGCGTGAGAGAAACGAACAGAAAGATACAAGACCTTCAGCAAAGCTTTCCTATGCCAGGATTTCCGTTCAGAAGGCTTGCTTCGTATTAGATGCCATCCGTGGTCTCGACGTACAGACCGCGCTTGGCGTTGTGACCTACAACCCCAGATATGCTTCCAGCGTAATCGCCAAGCTCTTAAAGAGCGCAATCGCCAACGCCGAGAACAACAATGGCCTTAATGTCAATGACCTCTATGTCGCTGAGGCTTATGCCAATCAGGGACCGATCATGAAGCGTATCAGACCCAGAGCGCAGGGAAGAGCTTATCGCATCGAGAAGCGCATGTGTAACATCACCCTGGTACTGGATGAGAAGTAAGAAGGAGGAATGACATGGGACAGAAAGTTAATCCCCACGGCTTAAGAGTCGGCATTATCAAGGACTGGGATTCCAGATGGTATGCGGAGAAAGAGTTCGCTGATTTCCTCGTCGAGGACCATACCATCCGCGATTTCCTCAAGAAGAAGCTCTACGGCGCCGGTATTTCCAAGGTTGAGATCGAGAGATCCTCTGACCGCGTCAAGGCCATCGTCTATACCGCCAAGCCCGGCGTTGTCATCGGCAAGGGCGGAGCTGAGATCGAGAAGATCAAGGCTGAGGCTCAGAAGCTGACGAAAAAGAAGCTTCTCATCGACATCAAGGAAGTGAAGAGGCCGGACAAGGACGCGCAGCTTGTTGCGGAGAACATTGCCCAGCAGCTGGAGAACCGTGTCTCCTTCCGCCGCGCCATGAAGTCCACCATGAGCCGCTCGATGAAGACCGGGATCAAGGGGATCAAGACCAAGTGCTCCGGACGCCTGGGCGGCGCGGATATCGCCCGCAGCGAGTCCTACAATGAGGGCACCATCCCCCTTCAGACCCTGCGCGCGGATATCGACTACGGCTTCGCCGAGGCGGATACGACCTACGGAAAGGTCGGCGTCAAGGTCTGGATCTACAAGGGAGAGGTTCTTCCTAACAAGAACAAAGCGGAAGGAGGCGCTCGCTAATATGTTAATGCCTAAGAGAGTAAAGCATCGCAAGCAGTTCCGCGGCACTATGACCGGGAAGGCTATGCGTGGTAATAAGATTTCTAACGGTGAGTACGGCCTTGTGGCCACGGAGCCCTGCTGGATCAAGTCCAATCAGATCGAGGCAGCCCGTGTCGCCATGACCCGTTATGTGAAGCGTGGCGGTAAGATCTGGATCAAGATCTTCCCCGACAAGCCTGTGACTGCCAAGCCCGCCGAGACCCGAATGGGTTCAGGAAAGGGCGCTCTGGAGTACTGGGTTGCCGTTGTTAAGCCGGGGCGCGTGATGTTCGAGATCTCCGGCGTACCGGAGGAGTCCGCGAAAGAGGCTCTTCGCCTTGCGATGCACAAGCTGCCCTGCAAGTGCAAGATCGTTTCCAAGGCAGACTTAGAAGGCGGTGAGAACGAATGAAGACGAATACATTTGTTACAGAGTTAAAGTCCAAGTCTCTTGCTGAGCTCAGCGCCCAGCTCGAGGATGCTAAGAAGGAGCTTTTCAATCTGAGATTCCAGAACGCTACCAATCAGCTTGAGAATACCAGTCGTATCAAGGAGGTTCGCAAGAACATCGCCCGCATCCAGACTGTGATCACTGAGGCAGGGAAGAATCAGTAAGATTCGATCTTAGATTGAGAGAGGAGAACAATCGTGGAAGAAAGAAATCTTAGAAAGACACGCCAGGGCGTTGTTGTCAGCGATAAGATGGATAAGACGATCACAGTTGCGATCAAGGATAATGTAAAGCATCCTCTGTATGGCAAGATTGTGAAGAGAACCTACAAGCTTAAGGCGCATGATGAGAACAACGAGGCTCATGAGGGCGATACCGTTCGCGTTATGGAGACCAGACCCCTGTCCAAGGACAAGAGGTGGAGACTGACCGAGATCGTAGAGCGCGCTAAGTAATATAGGAGGCTACATTATGGTACAGCAGGAAACTAGATTGAAGGTAGCCGACAATACTGGTGCGAAGGAATTGCTTTGCATCCGTGTTCTGGGCGGCTCCACAAGAAGATACGCAAATATCGGCGACGTCATCGTTGCTTCCGTCAAGAGCGCAACACCCGGCGGAGTTGTCAAGAAGGGCGATGTTGTCAAGGCGGTTGTCGTTCGCTCCGTCAAGGGTACCCGCCGCAGCGACGGTTCCTACATAAAGTTCGATGAGAATGCCGCCGTGATCGTCAAGGACGACAAGACCCCCGTAGGAACCCGTATTTTCGGACCCGTGGCAAGAGAGCTTCGCGATCACAAGTTCATGAAGATCGTTTCTCTGGCCCCCGAAGTGCTGTAAGGAGGATTACGATGGCTACAATGAAGATTAAAAAAGGCGATATGGTCCGCGTGATCGCCGGCGCAGATAAGAATAACGAGGGAAAGGTTCTCTCCGTTGACCCCAAGAAGGGCAGACTTGTCGTCGAGGGCATTAATATTGTAAAGAAGCACACCAAGCCCAGTATGACCAATCAGGCCGGCGGAATCATTGAGGAGGAGGCTCCCATTGATATCAGCAACGTCATGCTTTTAGTCGACGGCAAGACGACCCGTGTCGGCTTTAAGATAGAGGACGGCAAGAAGGTTCGCGTTGCCAAGGCAAGCGGCGAAGTGATCAAATAAAGAAGGAGGCCATTTCGTTGAGTAGATTAAAGGATCAGTATCAGAACGAGATCGTCGAGGCGATGATCAAAAAGTTCGAGTACAAGAATAAGATGGAAGTTCCCAAGCTTGCGAAGATCGTCGTAAATATGGGCGTCGGCGAGGCAAAGGAGAACGCGAAGGTTCTTGAGAGCGCGGTGAAGGACATGGAGACCATCACGGGTCAGCATGCCGTTACGACCAAGGCCAAGAAGTCTGTGGCCAACTTCAAGCTTCGCGAGGGACAGGCAATCGGCTGTATGACGACCCTGCGCGGTGAGAAGATGTATGACTTCATGGATCGGCTGGTCAATCTGGCTCTCCCCCGTGTGCGTGACTTCCGCGGCGTGAACCCCAATTCCTTCGACGGCAGAGGTAACTATGCCCTTGGAATCAAGGAGCAGATTATCTTCCCTGAGGTCGAGTATGACCAGGTGGACAAGGTCCGCGGTATGGATATCGTGTTCGTTACAACTGCAAAGACGGATGAAGAGGCACGCGAGCTCCTGAGGCTCTTCGGCATGCCTTTCGCGAAGTGATTCAGGAGGAATATATTACATGGCTAAGACATCTATGAAGGTAAAGCAGCAGCGCGGCGCCAAGTTCTCCACCAGAGAGTACTCACGCTGCAGAATCTGCGGTCGTCCTCACGCATACCTCAAGAAGTACGGCGTTTGCAGAGTTTGCTTCCGTGAGCTGGCGTACAAGGGTGAGATCCCCGGCGTTAAGAAGGCATCCTGGTAAGCAGAAGGAGGAATTTTTATCATGACTATGAGTGATCCTATCGCAGATATGCTTACGAGAATTCGTAACGCAAACACTGCAAAGCACGATACAGTTGATGTTCCCGCATCAAAGCTGAAGGTCGCAATCGCAGGCATCCTCGTTGACGAGGGCTACATTGCCAAGTACGACCTGGTTGAGGCCGGCGCGGGTCAGAACATCCATATCACTATGAAGTACAACGCGAACAAGACGGAGAAGATCATCTCCGGCATCAGGAGAATCTCCAAGCCCGGTCTGCGTATCTACGCGGGAAAGGACGAGATCCCCTATGTGCTGGGAGGCCTTGGAATCGCGATTTTGAGCACCAACAAGGGAATTTTGACCGACAAGCAGGCCCGCAAGGAAAAGGTCGGCGGCGAGGTTCTGGCCTTCGTTTGGTAAACAGAATCCGCAGGACAGCTATGACAATGGCGTAAGCCATAACAAATTTAGGAGGTACGGGCATGTCACGTATTGGAAGAATGCCAATCGCAATTCCTGACGGCGTAAGCGTAGAGATTGCAGAAAATAATCATGTGACGGTGAAGGGTCCCAAGGGAACGCTTGAGAGAGATCTGCCGATTGAGATGACCATCGAGGTAGAGGGATCTGAGCTGAAGGTTTCCAGACCCAATGATTTAAAGAAGATGAAGTCTCTTCACGGACTGACCAGATCCCTGCTCAACAACATGGTTCTGGGCGTCAAGGAGGGCTTTTCCAAGGCGCTTGAGATCAACGGCGTGGGTTACAGGGCCGTTAAGAAGGGCAAGGAGCTGACACTCCACCTTGGTTATTCTCATCCGGTTGTAATGAATGATCCCGAAGGACTTGAGACCACACTCGAGGACAATAAGATTACCGTTTCCGGAATCGACAAGGAAGCGGTCGGTCAGTATGCAGCCGAGATCAGATCCAAGAGAGTTCCTGAGCCATATAAGGGTAAGGGTATCAAGTATGTCGACGAGACGATCCGTCGTAAGGTCGGCAAGGCTGGTAAGAAATAAGTAAAGGAGTGAGGCATAATGATTACGAAGAAATCAAGAACGGAAGTCCGTGTCAAGAAGCACAGAAGAATTCGCAACACTCTTTCAGGAACCGCTGCCAGACCGCGTCTGGCCGTATTCAGAAGCAATCAGCACATGTATGCGCAGCTGATTGACGATGAAGCGGGCAAGACCCTTGTTTCCGCATCGACTCTTGATGCAGACGTAAAGGCTGACCTTGAGAAGACGAATAATGTAGAGGCAGCTTCCAGGCTGGGAACCGTCATTGCCAAGAGGGCAATCGACGCCGGCGTCAAGGAAGTCATCTTCGACAGAGGCGGCTTCATCTATGCGGGCAAGGTGGCCGCGCTGGCTGATGCCGCAAGAGAAGCTGGTCTGGAATTCTAAGAGGAGATAATACATGAAGCGTACGATTATTGACCCCAGTCAGATGGAGTTAAACGAGAACGTAGTTGCGATCAAGCGCGTCACCAAGGTAGTCAAGGGTGGACGTAACATGCGCTTCGCAGCTCTGGTGGTTGTCGGCGACGGCAACGGCCATGTTGGCGCAGGTCTTGGCAAGGCGACAGAAATCCCCGACGCGATTCGCAAGGGCAAGGAGGACGCAGCCAAGAACCTCATCGAAGTGAAGCTGGACGAGAACAAGTCCATCACGCACGATATCATTGGAAAACACACAGGTGCTTCTGTTCTTTTAAAGAAGGCTCCCGACGGAACCGGTATCATCGCCGGCGGCCCCGCGCGCGCGGTATGTGAGCTTGCGGGGATTGCCAATATCCGTACCAAGTCTCTGGGATCCTCCAACAAGCAGAATGTCGTCCTGGCAACCATCGAGGCGCTCCGCCAGTTGAAGAGTCCTGAAGAGGTCGCCAGACTTCGCGGCAAGTCCGTTGAAGAGATCGTCGGTTAAGGAGGAATGCGAAGATGGCTAATAAGTTAAAAGTAACGCTTGTAAAGTCTCCCATCGGCAATGTTCCCAAGAACAGAAAGACCGTTGAGGCGCTCGGACTGCACAAGATGCATCAGACGGTTGAGCTTCCTGACAATGCGGCTGTCCGCGGCATGGTTCGTCATGTGGCTCATCTGGTAAAGGTAGAGGAAGCATAATAGGAGGTGCCAGAAATGGATTTATCCACTTTAAGACCTGCGGAGGGCGCAACCTTCAGTGATGCGGGCAGAAGAGGCCGTGGACACGGTTCAGGTAACGGCAAGACCGCCGGCAAGGGACACAAGGGACAGAAGGCCCGCAGCGGCGCTCCCAGGCCCGGATTCGAGGGCGGCCAGATGCCTATTTTCAGAAGACTCCCCAAGAGAGGCTTCAAAAACCGCAACAGCAAGCAGATCGTTGCGATTAACGTATCTGCCCTTGAGGTATTTGACAACGACGCAGTTGTAACCGTAGCAGCCCTCAAGGAAGCCGGAATCATCAAGAAGGAGCTTGACGGAGTCAAGATCCTCGGCACTGGTGATTTGACCAAGAAGCTCGATGTTCAGGTAAATGCCTTCTCTGCGTCTGCCAGGGAGAAGATCGAGGCACTTGGCGGCAAGGCAGAGGTGATCTGATATGTTGAAAACACTCCACAACGCGTTCAAGATTAAGGATATACGCAGACGGATCTGGTTTACCCTGATGATCTTAGTGGTTGTCAGAATCGGATCTATGATTCATCTGCCCGGCGTTCAGGGAGATGTGTTCAACAATCTGTTCTCTTCTACGGGGGGAGCATCTGATTTCCTGGATGCGATTACGGGCGGATCTCTCAGCCAGATGTCCATTTTCGCATTGAACATCACGCCGTATATCACATCATCCATTATTGTGCAGCTTCTGACCATTGCCTTCCCGGCTCTGGAGGAGATGCAGAGGGATGGGGAACAGGGACGCAAGAAGATGACCCGGATTACGCGCTATCTGACGGTCGGCCTGGCTCTGGGAGAGTCACTGGCCATGGCGATCGGATTCGGCCGCGGCGGCTACCTGGTTCAGTTTAACGCCCTCTATGTCTTTGAGGTTGTGGTTGCACTGACGGCAGGCTCGACCATTCTGATGTGGCTCGGAGAGCGGATTACGGAGAGAGGCGTCGGCAATGGAATCTCCATTGTCCTTGTCATCAATATCATCTCCCGCATTCCGCAGGATCTCCAGACCCTCTTCAAGCAGTTTATCAGCGGCAAGGCTGCGGCCAAGGCCGTTCTGGCGGCTCTTGTCATTCTGGCGATTATTCTGGCGGTGGTCATTATGACCGTGTATCTGCAGGACGCGGAGCGCAAAATTCCGGTCCAGTACTCCAGAAAGATTGCCGGGAGACGAAGCGTGGGCGGAACCAGCAGCCACATTCCCCTCAAGGTGAATACCGGAGGCGTTATCCCCGTTATCTTCGCCCAGTCCCTGATGCAGACGCCTGTGATTCTGGCGGCTCTTTTGGGCAAGGGCAACGGCAATGGAATCGGATCCAAGATCTTAAAGCTCTTGTCCCAGTCCCACTGGTTCCACACAGCGGAATGGATCTATACAATCGGCGCTGCGATTTACGTGGTTTTAATCATCGCGTTCGCGTATTTCTATACATCAATTACCTTTAATCCGCTGGAAATCGCCGATAATATCAAGAAGCAGGGTGGCTTCATCCCCGGGATCCGTCCCGGTAAGCCGACCAGTGACTACCTCAGCGGAATCCTTCGCTCCATCATTCTGATTGGAGCGGTCGGCCTGACCATCGTCACCATGCTTCCCATTATCTTTAACGGATTGTTTAATGCCAATGTTTCCTTTGGCGGAACGTCTTTGATTATTATCGTGGGCGTTGTGATTGAGACGCTCAAGCAGATCGAATCGCAGATGATGGTTCGAAACTACAAGGGCTTCCTGAACAATTGATGAATTGACGGGGATATGGTCGCAAGATCCTATTCCCATGATTCATGACAAGGATGCCCGCAGCCTGTATTCGATGACAGAAGATGGGAGAATTTGCGCAAATGAAGATTATTATGTTAGGGGCTCCCGGCGCCGGAAAGGGAACGCAGGCCAAGCAGATCGCTTCGGCTTACGGGATTCCTCATATCTCTACAGGGGATATCTTCCGGGCCAACATCAAGAATCAGACCCCGCTGGGGAAAAAGGCCAAGGAGTATATGGACGCGGGAAATCTGGTTCCCGATGAACTGACCTGCGACCTTTTGATGGATCGCATCGGGCAGGATGACTGTGAGGACGGCTTTGTCCTGGACGGATTTCCGAGAACCATTCCCCAGGCCCGGGCTCTTGGCAAGGCCCTGACCGCCAGGGGAGAGAGCATCGATTTCGCGATCAATGTTGATGTCCCCGATGAGAATATTATCAGGCGCATGTCCGGCAGACGTGTCTGCCCTTCCTGCGGAGCCACCTATCATCTGGTCGCTCTGCCGCCTGAGAAGGAGGGAGTCTGCGACGCCTGCGGATCAGAGCTGATCCAGAGGGCGGATGACAGCGAGGCCACGGTGGCAAACCGCCTGCAGGTCTACCATGAGCAGACCCAGCCTCTCATCGACTACTATGAGAGGGAGGGGATTCTTAAGACAGTGGACGGGACCCGGCCTATGGATGTGGTTTTTGCGCAGATTAAGGCCATTCTTGGCAATGAATTGGAGGTATCGAATGTCGAAAGCAGATGTGATTGAGGTTGAGGGCAAGGTTCTGGAGAAGCTTCCGAATGCCATGTTTTCCGTGGAATTAGAGAATGGGCACCAGATTCTGGCTCATATCAGCGGGAAGCTTCGGATGAACTATATCCGTATCCTGCCCGGAGATAAGGTGACAGTAGAGATGTCTCCTTATGATCTGACCAAGGGGAGAATTATCTGGAGAGACAAGTGATTCAGATGAATCAATTCAACCCGCATCTGCCTGTGTGACGGTAAACTGATCCATAGGGAACAGCGTCATCGCATATTGTAAGCGCATATATTATGGAAAGGAGGAAGCTTCAAGTCCCTGTGGCTTGAAGCTTCCTCCTTTGTGTGAATTCGTTTTTCTCAGACGCTATGTCAAATGCCGGAGCGGGATCCTTCGGGGACCAGATCCAATACTGTGTTTGGGGGATTTTTTGGCTGTTTTTCACAGATCTCTCTGCCCGCGTCAGAGTCCGCAGGAGGTCCTGATCAGCTCTGCATAGGCTTTTTGCCCGTCGGGCTTCAAGTGGATCCCGTCGGAGAAGAACCAGCTGCGGTGTCCCTTGGCATAATTGGCCCAGTCGATCAGATGGACATTGGAATTGGCGTCAGCCAGGGCTTTGATGGTGGCGTTGGACTGGGCCGCCCAGGCTACGCCGGGGGCGTAGACAGTCACCCAGTAGATCTGGCGGTCGGATCCCAGCTGGTCGATGATCTCCTGCCCGACAGACTGACGGAAGGCCCCATTGGTGCCCAGGTGGAGAATGATGATATTGCCCAGGAGATTTTTCTCCTTCAGGGAGTTAATAAGGTCCTTGACCGCCCAGGCCTGGCGTGAGACCTTGCCGTCGACATAGATCCCGGGGATCTGATCTGAGAGGGTGCTGGAGGCGTCCAGGAGAACGGAGTCGCCAATGGCGGTGACGGAATATTTCCTGGAGGCATCTGCCTGGTTAGAACCTTCCTGCGCGTCGGCATTTCTCTGATCCTGCTGTTGTTGCTGGCTCTTTAACTCCTCTTCCATCTGCGCCTGGTCCTTTGCCTGGGCGGCAATCGCGCGGCCGCTGATCTTCCATTGAAGGGCGCAGAGGAGCAGGCAGACCAGAAGAAGGGCCGGGTAAATCCTCCTTCGGGTCAGATGGCGGGATCCGCCGGAAAGAGGGAGGGCGGACAGCTTTCTGTCCAGGAAGCTGAGGCCGACGGTAAGGACCGCGATGAGGGCCAGGCAGAGGACCTTCCAGAGAGGGTGCGAAGAGTCCTGGCTGCAGTGGCTGACAAAAAAGATGACCGGGTACATCAGAAGGTAGATCAGATAGCTGGATTGGCCTACCGCTCTCAAGATCGGATGATCCAGCAGACGCCCCAGGGGGGAGGGCATCCAGATGACCATGAGCATGAGAAGGGCAAAGAGAAGACTCGCCAGCTGCATCAGGCCCCGGTAGTTGGCCGCGGAGGAACCGTCAAGCGTCAGGCTCAGGGTCAGGATTCCGATGGCGGCCGGGATGGCAATGGCAAGGCCGGCTGCCCGATGCGCCTTAAAGTAAGCGCGCGGCTTTCTGACCGGGAGAAAGGCGGCGGCCATTCCCAGAAAGAGGGAGAAGGCGCGGGTGTCGGTTCCGTAATAGATGCGGGAGGGATCGTGATCGGGGCGATAGAGAAGGCCGGCCTCCAGCATGGACAAAAGGGACAGGAGGATCAGAAACCAGAAGCAGATCCGCCGCAGGCCGAATTTCCTGATCCGCGGACGAAGGCGGTTGAGCAGAAGCAAAAGCAGGGGCCAGATGAGATAGTACTGGAAGGTCAGCCCCAAAAACCAGAGGTGGGTAAAAGGGGAACTGTTGGCGAGACGGGTGAAGTAGCTGGCGTTCTGGGCAATCTGCCAGAAGTTGTTAAAGCCAAAGAGGACGCTGAGCACTTCGGGCAGAATCCGCCTGGGATAGGAGGGATAAAGGACCAGCAGAGCCAGGGAGGACAAGACCAATACCATGAGAAGAGGGGGATAGAGGCGGAGGAATTTCTTCTTATAATATGTTCCCGCATAAAAGGGCTTCCCCTGGACGGCATCCGGGTTCTTCACAAGGATCAGATAGCCCATGAGGGTAAAGAAGAGGGTGACGCCGAGATAACCGCCGGGGACTTGCTGCGGCATGAGGTGATAGAGGACAATTCCCGCAATGGCGATGGCGCGAAGCCCGTCAAGCCCCAGAATGTGTCCGCGAGATGAAGTCGGCATAGTGAAATCCCCCTGATCAGCTTCCATCGGTCCCGACAGATCATTCTCCGGAGAAAAATGACCTGTAAAAGACCAAGTGTTAATGCAATAGTATATCACGGATACAAGATCTTGTGCAGATGGGAAGGAGGGATGGAATATAGGCCCTAAATGCCTATTTTACGCGGTTTTGGTTGACATCGCCGCGGGCAGATGATATCATTTGCCCTAGACGCTTTTGGAAAGAAGGCTCTAAGTGCGCCCATTTTTAGGGAAAGCTGTGACTGACCCACACCGTAAAAACCCTGAGACAGCGCGAAACTAACGAGAGGAGGAAGGATCTGTGAAGGTAAGATCGTCTGTGAAGCCTATGTGCGAGAAGTGCAAGGTCATCAAGAGAAAGGGACGCATCAGAATCATCTGCGAGAATCCCAAGCACAACCAGAGACAGGGATGATAATTCCCAAATGACGTGCGGCTGCAGCCGGCCGGTCTGGGCCAGGCTGATTATAGATTCCAGGCATTGCATACCGAGTGCCGGGGAAGATATCGCGAGAGCGAAAGGCGGAATCGAGGACATACACACATTTCAGGCCGGGAGACCGGAGCTGTATGGGGTAGAGACTGCTTCTACTGATAACGGATACCCAGGTATCCAGGATTTTATGGAGGTTAAATACACATGGCTCGTATCGCAGGTGTAGATTTACCAAGAGAGAAGCGAATTGAAATTGGTTTAACTTACATTTACGGAATCGGCAGAGCTAGTTCAGATGCGGTGCTCGCGTCTGCTAATGTGGATCCGGACACCCGTGTCAAGGATCTGACCGATGATGAAGTAAAGAGAATCAGCAACGCAATTGAGGAGACGCTTACCGTCGAGGGTGACCTCAGACGGCAGACAGCTCTTGATATCAAGAGACTGCAGGAGATCGGCTGTTATCGCGGCAAGCGCCATCGTCAGGGTCTGCCCGTTCGCGGTCAGAAGACCAAGACCAATGCCAGAACCCGCAAGGGACCCAAGAAGACAGTTGCGAATAAGAAGAAGTAATTGCATAACGAGAAAGTAGGTTAGTTAGACATTATGGCTAAAGTGACAAGAAAAGTTACGAAGAAGCGCGTAAAGAAAAACGTTGAACACGGACAGGCACATATCCAGGCATCTTTCAATAACACCATTGTGACTCTGACAGATGCGCAGGGAAACGCTCTTTCATGGGCAAGTGCCGGCGGTCTCGGATTCAGAGGTTCAAGGAAATCTACTCCCTATGCTGCACAGATGGCTGCGGAGACTGCCACCAAGGCAGCTCTTCCTCATGGCCTTAAGACCGTTGACGTCTTCGTCAAGGGGCCGGGTTCAGGTCGTGAAGCCGCGATCCGCGCGCTTGCGGCTGCCGGATTGACGGTACAGAGCATCAAGGACGTTACCCCCGTTCCTCATAACGGCTGCCGTCCCCCCAAGCGTAGAAGAGTTTAATTAGGAGGTTCATCAAAGATGGCTATTGATAAGACACCAGTCCTTAAGAGATGCAGATCCCTTGGTTTGGATCCTGTTTTCTTAGGCGTAGATAAGAAGTCCAAGAGGCAGCCCCGCAACTCTCGCCGCAAGGTTTCCGAGTACGGCAAGCAGCTGAAGGAGAAGCAGAAGGCCAAGTTCATCTATGGCGTTCTGGAGAAGCCTTTCCGTAATTACTACAGGCAGGCGGACGTCAAGAAGGGTCAGACCGGTGAGAACCTGATGACGATCTTAGAGTCCCGTCTCGACAATGTCATATTCCGTCTGGGCTGGGCCCGCACCCGCCGCGAGGCAAGGCAGATTGTCGACCACAAGTTCGTCACGGTCAATGGCAGGAAGGTCAATATCCCCTCCTACCTTGTGAAGGCCGGAGATCTTGTTGAGATCGTTGAGAAGAAGAAGACCCTCCAGCGCATGAAGGATATCATCGAGGTCACCGGAGGACGCATGATTCCCGACTGGCTTGAGGCCGATACGGAGAATCTGAAGGCTACTGTCAAGTCGCTTCCGACCAGAGATCAGATCGATGTCCCGGTCGATGAGATGCAGATCGTCGAGCTGTATTCTAAGTAATTAGAGTCGTTTATCAAGACCTTGCATAGTCGATAGGGAGGGCATATAAATGCTGGATTTCAAAAAACCAAACATTGAGATCGCAGAGATTTCTGATGATAAGAAGTATGGCAAGTTCGTCGTAGAGCCCTTGGAAAGAGGTTACGGAATCACCCTCGGCAATTCACTGCGCAGGATTATGCTCAGTTCTATGCCCGGCGTCGCTGTAACCCAGATTAAGATCGAGGGCGTTCTGCACGAGTTCAGCTCAATCCCTGGAGTGAAGGAAGACGTCACGGAGATCGTTCTGAATATCAAACAGCTGGCGATCCGAAGCAACAGCCAGACGGATGAGCCCAAGGTCGCCTACATCGAGTATGAGGGCGAGGGAACCGTCACTGCAGCGGATATCCAGGTGGATTCTGATATCGAGATCGTGAACCCGGATCTTGTGATCGCGCATCTGAATGGCGGCTCTGACAGCAAGCTGTACATGGAGCTGACCATCAGCAAGGGAAGAGGCTATGTCTCTTCCGACAAGAATAAGACGGATGACACCCCCATCGGTGTGATCGCGGTTGATTCTATCTACACCCCTGTAGAGCGTGTCAACATGAATGTTGAGAACACGCGTGTTGGTCAGGTGACTGACTTTGACAAGCTGACATTGGAGGTCTGGACCAATGGAACAATCGGTCCTGACGAGGCGGCAAGCCTTGCAGCCAAGGTGCTCTCGGAACACCTGAATCTCTTTATTGATCTCTCCGAGAATGCCAGGAACACGGAGATCATGGTAGAGAAGCCGTCCGCGGATACGGCGAGTATGAAGATGATGAACATCGACGAGCTCGAATTATCTGTGCGTTCTTACAACTGCCTGAAGAGGGCCGGAATCAACACCGTCGAGGAGCTGGTCAACAAGACGCCCGAGGATATGATGAAGGTTCGCAATCTCGGGCGCAAGTCTCTGGAGGAGGTCCTCCAGAAGCTGCAGGAGATGGGACTCTCACTCCGGCAGACAGAAGAACTGTAAGAAGGAAGGAGACGATCTGAGTCTGAGACGATTTGGATTTGTCTTCTGAGAACGCGGATAAGTCCGAAGGGCGCCGCGCTCTGAAAACCCCGAAGTGGCACAGGGTGATCGATACGGTATGTCGTTCACCAGTAAGCACATGGGCGATGGGCTGTAAGTCCGATGAAGCAGGCCGATCGCTCCCACCTGACAGGAGGTATTATCATGGCTAAGTATCGTAAGTTAAGCAGAACTTCATCACAGCGCAAGGCGCTTCTTCGGAATCAGGTTACCAACCTGCTCTACAAGGGCCGTATCGTGACTACAGAGGCCAAGGCCAAGGAGGCCGCCAAAATCGCTGAGGGTCTGATCGCGCTCGCAATCCGCGAGAGGAATAACTTCGACGAGGTCTCCGTCCAGGCTAAGGTCGCTGTTAAGGACGCTGACGGAAAGCGGAAGAAGGAAGTCGTAGACGGCAAGAAGGTGACTGTCTATGAGACCATCGAGAAGAAGATCAAGAAGGATCAGCCCAGCCGTCTGCACGCAAGGCGTCAGATGCTCAAGGTGCTCTATCCCATCACAGAGGTAGGAGCCAAGAAGCGTGAGACCAGGAAGGTCGACCTTGTCGCCAAGCTCTTCGATGAGATCGGCCCCAAGTATGACGGCCGCAGCGGCGGTTACACCAGAATCATCAAGATTGGCCAGCGCAAGGGCGACGGCGCGATGGAAGTTGTTCTGGAGTTAGTTTAAGCCTAATCTTTCCAAAACAGGATCGTGAGAGCATCGAGTGCGCGCCCGGCGCCGGTTTGATGCTCAGAAATGAAAATCCTCCCCGGTTTGAAATGCCGAGGGGGATCTTTTTATCCAATCATACGCTTAGAGGCGAATGGAAACATCTATTCGCCCCAACATTTATTGTAGAACCAAAAATTGAGTGAAGGGATAAAACACCTTGATGAATCTGCCTTCAGAGTACGATATCTGACTGCAAATCCTCCTGTCTGAAGAATAAAGGACTTGAGTCGATGAGAGAGCGGGAGAGCGAAAGCAAGATTAATCGAGCAGCTTGACGACTGTCACGCCCGCGTCGCCCTGACCGTAGGAAGCCAGGTCGTAGGACTTGACATGGGGGTTTCCGTTGAGATATTCGTGAACCCGCTGACGCAGGACCCCGGTGCCCTTGCCGTGAACGACGCGAACCTCTCTGAGATGGGAGAGGACGGCGTCGTCCAGGTACTTGTCCAGAGCACAGATAGCTTCGTCCCCGCTCATGCCGAGGAGCTTGATCTCAGGCGAGATGAAGGCGGACTTACTGAAGGAAGAGGCTGACTGTCTGCCGCCGGAGCCCGGGGCCCGCCGTCTGCCGGTTCCGGGCAGCTGCTGTCCGTTTAAGGTCGCGGAGCTCTGGTCGCTGACCAGAACAAGGTCGGTCAGCTTGACGCGGCTGCGGATGATCCCCATCTGGACCTCCAGATGGCCGGACTTGTCCGGAAGAGAGTGGACGGTCGCGGTGACCCCCATGGAAAGAACCTTGACCTTGTCGCCAATATGGAGATCCTTTGCCTTCGGGACAGGGGCCTTTCTTCGCTCCTGCTCCATCCCGGCAGAGGCCCGGGACTTGTTCTGGCGGGTCTTGAGCTTCTCGCCCAGGGCTCTTCGCTCCTGCTCCATGCGGGTCATATCCGCGGCAGCAGCCCGGCCGTACTTATGGAAGTCCCGGATGGTCTTGTCGGCGGTTTCCTTGGCCTCCTTGAGGATGCGGGCCGCCTCAAGGTTGGCGGACTGCAGGACCTTATCTTTGGAGGCGTTGAGCTGGGCCAGCCTCTGATCCAGCTGGATCCGGGTCTTATCGATGGAGGCTTTGGCCGCCCGGGTCTCGGCCTGGGTCTTCTCGATGGCGACGCGGCGGTTCTCCAGGTCGGCCAGCAGATCTTCGAAGGAGACGCTCTCCTCATCGATACGGCTCTGGGCGTCGCTGATGATGTCCGCGGCCAGTCCCAGCTTAGAGGAGATGGCGAAGGCATTGGACTTGCCCGGAATGCCGATCAGAAGCCGGTAGGTGGGGGAGAGGGTCTCCAGGGAGAACTCACAGGAGGCATTTTCTACGCCCTCGGTTGAGAGTGCGTAGACCTTGAGCTCGGAATAGTGGGTTGTAGCCATGACCCGGACCTGGCGTCTGTGAAGGCGATCTAAAATCGCGGTGGCCAGGGCGGCCCCCTCCGCCGGATCCGTGCCGGCGCAGAGCTCGTCGAAGAGGACTAAGGCGTCGTGGCCATTTGACAGAACGGAGTCGACGCCGTCCAAGATATGGACAATATTGGTCATGTGGGAGGAGAAGGTGGACAGAGACTGCTCGATGCTCTGCTCATCTCCGATGTCCGCGTAGACATTGTCAAAGACGGCCAGCTGACTGTGATCCCTGGCGGGAATGTGCAGGCCTGCCTGTCCCATGAGCGTCAGCAGGCCGCAGGTCTTGAGGGAGACCGTCTTGCCGCCGGTGTTGGGACCGGTCACGACCAGGAGGTTGTAGTTCTGTCCCAGGCTGATATCAATGGGGACAACGGTATTCTTGTCCAAAAGGGGGTGACGGGCCGCCTTTAAGCTGATGATCCCCTCTTCATTGAAATCCGGCTGACTCGCGGACATATCGGCTGCCAGCTGGCCCTTGGCAAAGATGAAGTCCAGCTCTGCCAGGCGGTCGAAGTCGATTTGGATGGTCTCGATATTCTCAAGAACCTGATCGGAGAGCAAGCGAAGGATCCGGGCGATCTCTTCCTCTTCCTTCCCCTCCAGCTCACGGAGCTCATTGTTGAGGTTGACGACAGACATGGGCTCAATGAAGAGGGTGGCGCCGGAGGAAGAAGAATCGTGAACCATGCCGGGCACGTAGTTCTTGTACTCGGCCCGGACCGGCAGGCAGTAGCGGCCGTCCCGCATGGTGATCACCCCATCCTGCAGGTAGTCCTTGGCAGAAGAGGAGAGCATGCGGTTTAGCTGGAACCTGACCTGCTCATTGACAGAGGCCATGGCCCGGCGAACCTGTCTGAGACCGGGGGAGGCATCATCGGCAAAGGAATCCTCGGAGAGAATGCAGCGGTTGATCTCTTTTGCCAGGCCGGGCAAAGGATCGAGCGCCGCGAAGCGAGAGGTCAGACTGTCGTCGGGCAGACTCTCCCTCTTCTTGGACCCGTAGGCGGCTGCCCGACCGGCCAGGGTCAGAAGAGAGGCGATGGCCAGGAGCTCGCGGGAATTTGCGCTGGCTCCGACCGCCAGGCGTTTGCCCAGGGGGCCGGGGTCGGAAATGCCGCCAAAGGAGAAGGATCCCCCTGCCAGGATGCGGCCCAGGGCGTCCGCCGTCTGTCTCTGGGCGAATTGTATATCGCGCAGGTTTGTAAGGGGCTGCAGGCGATGGCAGCGTTCTTTTCCCTTGTCGGAGGAGGCCCGGGCCTCCAGCATGGAGAGAATTTTATGGTATTCGAGTGTTTTGTAGACTTTCCTGTTCATAAGGGGATTATACGATATTTGCGGGATTGTCTGCTATAATGATAGAGCAAATGTGCGCTGCGCCGAGGACGCTTAGAACGGAGAACAAATGAAGTATATCAAGGAGCTGGCTGAGGGAGACCACATCAATGAGATCTATCTCTGCCGCAAGAAGACCCAGGCGACAGCCAAGAACGGCAAACCCTATGAGTCTTTGATACTTCAGGATAAGACAGGCAGTCTGGACGGGAAGATCTGGGATCCGGGCTCCCTGGGCATTGACGAGTACGAGGAACTGGACTATATCCAGGTGACGGGGGAGGTCATTATTTTCAATGGCAACCGCCAGCTCAATATCAAGCGGCTTCGGCTGGCGAGGGAGGGTGAGTACAATCCGGCCGATTTCCTCCCCTGCTCTGAGAGAGACCCCGATGAGATGTATCAGGAGCTCCTGAATCTGATCGCCTCTGTCAAAACGCCCTGTATGAGAGAGCTGCTGGAGTCCTTTTTCGTCAGGCAGGAGGGCTTCGCTGAAAAGTTCAAGTTCCACTCCGCGGCAAAAAGCGTTCACCACGGCTATGTGGGAGGCCTTTTGGAGCACACCTTGAGTGTGGCTCAGACCTGTGATTTCTTCGCGTCCCACTATCCCTTTCTGGATCGAAGTCTGCTTCTGACGGCAGCCATTTTCCATGATATCGGAAAGCTCTATGAGCTCTCGCCCTATCCAAAGAACGACTATACGGACGTAGGTCAGCTGCTGGGGCACATTATGATCGGGGCACAGATCGTACAGAACCGCATCACCAAGATCCCAGGCTTTCCGCCGACCAAGTCGGCGGAGCTGATCCACTGTATTCTGGCCCACCACGGGGAGCTGGAGTTCGGTTCTCCCAAGAAGCCGGCCATAGCGGAGGCCCTGGCCCTGGCCTTCGCGGACAATGCGGACGCCAAGCTTGAGACCATGAAGGAGGCCCTGGGAGATCTGGCTCCCGGCAACCTCAAATGGCAGGGCTTCAACCGTCTGCTGGATTCCAATATCCGAAAGACCAGCCCGGAAGAAGAATAAATACAGGAACCATGGGATACGCCTTGCAGGGGCATTCCATTGCGGCCAAAGGAAGTCCCGGCGCTTGTGTGAGCATCCGTCGGGATTTTTGAATTGGAAAGTACCTGAACCGGAGCGGATGTGTGTTTTGGGTGGATGGAAGCGTTCGATTATAAAGGAAACAGGTGCAACAGTGTATGCAAAAAAATGATTTATTTCCCCTGACAATTGAAGATATGGCCGTGGGCGGCGAGGGGATCGGACATGATCAGGGGATGACCTTCTTCGTCAAGGGGGCCGTCCTGGGCGATCAGATCATGGCCCGGGCAACCAAGGTCAAGAAGAACTATGGCTACGCCCGGGTGGAGGAGATCCTGCGGGCCTCTGAGAACCGCGTGCCGGAGGCCTGCCCGATCGCCCGCCAGTGCGGGGGCTGCCAGCTGCAGGCTCTCTCCTACGAGAAGCAGAAGGCCTGGAAGGAGAGGCGGGTGAGAAATGATCTGATCCGTATCGGAGGCTTTGCCCCGGAGCTGGTGGACCGGGTCATGGAGCCTATCCTGGGCATGGAGAAGGCTTTCCGTTACCGGAACAAGGCCCAGTTCCCCCTGGGAGAAAATAGGGAGGGGGAGATTATTTCCGGCTTCTACGCGGCCAGGAGTCACCGCATTATCCCAATTGATGACTGCCTCTTGGGGGCGCCGGAGAACGAGAGCATTTTAAAGGCGGTCAAGGACTACATGCGGGCCTGCGGAATCAGGCCATATAACGAGGTCACCGGCAGAGGGCTGGTTCGCCACGTTTTGATCCGCAAGGGCTTTGCCAGCGGGCAGATTATGGTCTGCATGATTATCAATGGCAGGGAACTGCCCCGGCAGCAGAATCTGGTTGACCGGCTGACAAAGATTGCCGGTATGAAATCAATCTGCATCAACAGCAACTGTAAGCAAACCAATGTCATCATGGGCGATGAGACCCGATGCGTTTGGGGCCAGGAGAGTATTGTGGACTACATCGGAGATATCGCCTTTGCCATCAGTCCCCGGTCTTTCTACCAGGTCAATCCTTATCAGACGGCCCGGCTCTACGAAAAGGCTCTGGAGTACGCGGATCTCAAGGGTCAGGAGAGTGTCTGGGATCTCTACTGCGGGATCGGGACTATTTCTCTCTTCCTGGCCAGGAAGGCGGGACAGGTCTATGGGGTGGAGATCATCCCGGAGGCAATCGAGGACGCGAGAGCCAATGCCAGGAGAAATGATATAGAGAACGTGCATTTCTTCGTGGGAAAGGCGGAGGAGATTCTGCCGGACTTCTATGAGGGAAAGGGAAGTTTTGCCCAGAGAGCCGGTGAGTCGGAGAAGGGGACGCATAGTCCTGCGCAGGATCGCGGGGGGCATGGGCAGGTGGAGTCCGGAGAGAATATCTGTGACCATGGGCAGGTGGAGTCCGGAGAGAATATCTGTGACCATGGGCAGGTGGAGTCCAGGGAGAATACCGGTGCTCTAAAAAAGACAGAGGGTAGCCAGGAGAAAAAGGGGAGGGACGCCGTCGTCAGTGACGCCCTGCACCCGGATGTGATTGTAGTGGATCCGCCCCGCAAGGGCTGCGACGGCATTTGCCTTCAGACCATGCTCAGGATGCAGCCGGACCGTATCGTCTATGTCTCCTGTGACCCGGCGACCCTGGCGAGGGATCTGAAGATTCTCTGTCAGGGAGGATATGCGCTAAAGAGGGTCTGCCCGGTGGACCAGTTTCCGCAGACGACGCATGTGGAGACGGTAGTACTGCTTTCCCACAAGGCTCCGGACAGTCATATCAACGTAAAAGTGGAGTTTGGCGAGGGAAAAGGAAAGGTGCCGCTTGATAAAATAGCGGAGAGGGCAGAAAAGTACAAACCAAAAGAAAAGGTTACATATAAGAAAATAAAGGAGTACATAGAAGAAAAATACGGATTCAAGGTACACACCGCTTACATAGCAGAAGTGAAAAGAGCGTTTGGCCTGCCCATGTATGATGCTCCCAATGCAGTTGAGAAATTAAAGAATCGTAAGGCACATCCGACAAAAGATAAGGTAAGGGCCATCACAGACGCATTAATTCATTTTGAACTTATCAGTAAGAAAGAAGCATCAGCAGTAAAAATCGCACATTTGTCTGCTATCTGATGCTCACGGTACAATGAACCTGAAAAGGAGGTCGATGAGCATGTGGTGGAAGAAGAAAGAAAAACACTATCTTTATCTTACATATGAAGAGCTGCGGATCGTCATGGCCAGCCTGGTCCATTGTAAAAACAAGCTGATCCGTGAGGGCAGATACACGGACTGTATCGACGAAATGATCGTGAAGGTATCCCGCCTGATGTGAGTTCCTACAATTACATATCGTTCCTTTGGGAGCCGCTTATTCTGACAAAGAGTAAGCGGCTTTTTCCATTTCCCTACATAGCCGTCTGCCGCCGCAGGCGGCTCAATCTTTGAAAGGAGGAAAAACCCCAATGGTAAAGACAAAGGTCATTTCCGTGGCGAATCAGAAAGGCGGTGTCGGCAAAAGTACGTCCGTGTACTGTATCGGGGCCGGTCTGGTCGCCGCCGGGCATAAAGCCCTGCTTGTCGATGTGGACCCGCAGGGCGATCTTACCAAAATGCTAGGCCAGCGTAAGCCCCATGAGCTGTCGCTGACCCTGGCAAACAAGATGAATGATATTGTCGCCGGAATGGATGCACCGGTACACCCGGAAGTCATGCACCATGCGGAGGGCTTTGATTTCGTCCCGGCCAACCGCACGCTCTCCGCCGTAGAGGTGGGACTGGTCAATGTGATGAGCCGGGAAACGGTGCTGCGGCAGTATCTGGACAGTGTCAAACAGGATTACGACTATGTTCTGCTGGATTGCCGTCCCTCTCTTGGCATGCTGGTCATCAACGCTCTGTCTGCTTCTGACTATGTTTTGATTCCCGTGCAGGCGGACTATCTTGCGGCGGAGGATATGACGGAACTGATCGGGACTGTGCAGAGCATTAAGCGGCAGATCAACCCCAAATTGAAAGTGGGCGGCGTGTTCCTGACGATGGCAAATGAGACAAACTTCCGCAGAGACATCGTAAAGTCTGTCCGGGAGAACTTCGGGAGGCATCTGTCCGTGTTGCAGACTGTTATCCCCTCTACGGTGCGGCTTGCAGAGATCAGTACCGCGGACAAGAGCATCTTTTTGCATGAACCAAAGGGAAAAGCGGCAGATGCCTACCGCAGTCTGGTAAAGGAGGTGATGAGCATTGGAGAAAAAGAGCGCAGCCGATCTTCTGACCTCGGTCGATGAACTGTTTACCACGCAGGCGGAACGGGATGAGGCAAAACGGGAAACGGTAAAGAAGATTCCCATCTCCGAGATCAGCGACTTTCCAAACCACCCCTTTAAGGTGCGGATGGACGAAGCCATGCAGGAGATGACAGAGAGCGTGAAACAGTATGGGGTGCTGGTTCCCGCTATGGTACGTCCAAAGCCGGAGGGCGGCTATGAGATGGTTGCCGGGCACCGGCGCAAGCTGGCGGCAGAGCTGGCACAGCAAACGGAGCTTCCCTGTCTTGTGCGAGATCTTACCGATGACGAAGCCATTCTTCTGATGATTGACAGCAACCTGCAGCGGGAAAAGATACTGCCATCGGAAAAAGCCTTTGCCTACAAAATGAAACTGGAGGCGATGAAACGGCAACAAGGAGAACGTACAGACTTAACTTCTGTCCCAGTGGGACAGAAGTCGGGATTAACATCAAGAGAGATACTTGCAGATAATTCGCCGGATAGCAATACACAAATTCAACGTTACATTCGTCTGACAAACCTTATCCCTCCGCTGTTGGACATGGTGGATGAGGGCAAGATTGCCATGCGCCCTGCCGTGGAGTTGTCCTACCTGTCCGAAAGCGAACAGATGGCTTTACAAGAAACAATGGAAATGGAGGACTGCACGCCCTCTTATGCTCAGGCGATCAAATTGCGGAGATTTTCGGAGGAGAGAAAGCTGAACGGAGATGTGATTCTGTCCATCATACAGGAAGAAAAACCAAACCAGAAAGAACAGGTAAAGATCCCAAAAGAGCGTATCAGCAAATTTTTTGCACCGGGGACGCCCGTACAAAAGATTGAAGATACCATCGTCAAGGCACTGGAACTTTATCGTAAGCGTCAGAGGGATATGGAACGGTAACTCTCCGCCAAGGGGGACGTATTCCCTGCTATGGGAGACCGTTTGTGTTTCATTCCCCCTCTCCACACCTCACCCCCTGTTACCAGCTGTACCAGCTGAAAAAAGAAATATGATCCATGCCTCCTGCCGGAGAGTTCCGGCACGGAGGATTTTCTTTTTCAGCAGGTAAGCGATATTGGCAGAGCCAAAGAAATCTCACGGAAAGGAGGCGATCAGGATGAATGCGAAAACCATAATCGGAATCGCGCTTGTTGCTGTGATTATCGGCGTGCTGGCATTTCTGAAAATCAAAGGCAGACGCAAGTAATCTTCCACAGGGCGGCATGTTTGGCTGCCCTGTACATAGAAAAATATGAGGAAGGAGATTTCCACAAATGAAACGGGAACGGTTTGAAGAGCGGCTTCTACGTATCTTTGCAGAAGCCGGATATCAGCCAAGTCAGCTTCTGGATATCACACCGGAGGAAATGGTGGAGATACCGGGGATCACGGTGCCCAATATCCGGACGGTTCTGGCTGTTCAGAACAAGGCACTGGATGAAGCTTATGGCGACCATAAAAAGGTGGTGGGTGCGCGTATTCTCTCAGAGATTCGGAGGCAATGGCAAAAGAAGGAAAACGAGGGCAAAGAGGAAACGGGGTAAGATGCGATGAAGAAAGAAAAGCATATCATCTGGAGCAATTACTTTCTGGACTATGACGACTGGAAGGATGACCTGGAGGAGCAATATCCGGATTTGTCCGAGGACGAGCGCATCTCCCTGATGTATGAGATCAACAACGACTATCTGGGAGATGAGCGCATGAACCTCAACATCCAGCTGGACCGCCCAATTTTAGTGATCGGGAACCTGGGATTATGGAATGGACGTCGAAGCGGATATAAGGAAATCGAAAGCGGGAACATCCGGGACTGCCTGTATGCCGATACGGATTACAGCACCTGGTACGTAGATCAGCTGGGCGACCTGCGATGCGACGCCATTTATCATGACGGCACCAACCACTATCTCTACCGTGCCTATAAAGATGGCATAAGTGATTCCCAGATCGACCTGTTGAAAGAGAAACTGTATTACGGAACGGCGACCCGCGCCGATATCACGAGAGCGACCCGCAGGCTGGGCGATGACATCGCCAGAGTCTACGGGTTTTCCCTTCCCCGGCAGCGGCAGAGCACGGAATTGCAAAGATAGGAGGCGTAAGCGATGGCAAGAAGATATGAGCTGATTACGGAGCTGTATGAGCGCACAAGGGCGGCAGTCACATCCCCGCAGGAATGGCAGAGATTCCTTGCCACAGCATGCCGGAACTATAAGCTCTCCTTTGAAGAGCAGCTTTTGCTTTTCGCTCAGCGTCCGGATGCCACCGCTGTCCTGGAGATCGAGCGATGGAACCGGCAGTTTGGGCGCTGGGTCAACCGCGGCGCGACGGGGATCGCAGTCTTTGACCGGAACGCTCCTAGACGGGCACGGCTGAAATACTACTTTGACATCTCCGATACCCATCCGGGGCAGTTTGCCAGGCGCGTTCCGATTTGGCAGGTACGCCCGGAATACGAGGCAGAGATCACGGAGGCGCTGGAGAACAGCTTTGGGGAGCTGGCGGATAAGAGCGGCTTTGCCGAAGTCCTGCTATCCGCAGCCAGGAACGCCGTAGAGGACAACCTTCCGGATTATCTCTCAGAACTGAAATACTACAAGGAAAACAGCCTGCTGGAAGAACTGGACGATTTCAACCTGGAGGTCGCCTATCGGAACGCCGTGAGAAACAGCGTGGGCTATATGCTCCTTGCCCGGTGCGGCATTGACCCGGCTCTGTATTTTTCCAACGATGATTTCCGGGGCGTGATTGATTTTGATACCCCGCAGGTCTTAAACGCCCTGGGCGTGGCCACTGGGGACATCGGGCAGATGTGCCTCTCGGAGATCTCCCGCACCATTATGGCGCTGGAGCGAAAGGCAAGCCTGGATCGCACAGTTGCGGAGTTTACGAAGGATGCTTATCCTGTAACCAGAGGACAGACAGAACGTGAGGAAAGGAGCGATACAGATGAACGAACTGACATACAGGATGGAGAGCGGCTACCGGCTTCCGAATCTTCTGCCCCCGCAGGAGCCGGAGGTGGTGATTGGGAAATACGGCCTGCTGCGCCGCAGGTTCTTGCAGGAGCACCGCAGGGTGATGTTCACGAACCTGCTGACCAGCGGAACGCTGACGGAGCATTTGCTGGAGATCGAGGAGACAGCCAGAAACCGGATGGAACAGATCACAGAGCAGATGGCGAAAGCAGAGGGCGTGACGGAACAGCTGAAGGCAACCG